>OBRJ01000222.1_pt1 | contig 48319 bp, 45 predicted proteins | sample 1494831 | NCBI WGS metagenome assembly OBRJ01 (sample SAMEA3360658, study PRJEB22359) | human gut metagenome | biome: ENVO:urban biome; feature: ENVO:human-associated habitat; material: ENVO:feces | place: Bangladesh | collected 2011
AGAGGGTGTTGACAAGCAGACCGATGATGGCGTAAATGATTGCAACAGTGCGCCAGCCGGCAGCACCACCGCCCAATGCCGTAACAGCACCCAGCGTGATGGACTGGATGAGCAGGCTGGTGGCAAAGGCGAACATGAAGCGGTAAGAACCCATCTCGACCTGTTCTGCGCTGTTCTTCGTAACAAGAGCAGTCAGGGCAGAATAAGCGATGTTGTTGGCGGTGTAGAACACGGCGTTCAGCAGCGTGTACGCAATCAGGAACCATGCGTACTGTGCAAACTGCCCGAGATTCGCGGGAATTGCAAAAATAGCCACCAGCGTGATGGCGCAGCCGATGTAGCCGTACAGCATCCACGGACGAGCCTTGCCCATCTTAGAGTGCGTTTTGTCGATCAAAGAGCCAAAGAAGATGTCCGTTACACCATCCAGCAGCTTGGAGACTGCGATCAGGGTGCCGACAATGCCGGGGTTCAAACCAACCGTGTTGGTCAGATAGATCATTACAAAGGATGACAGGAATGCGTATACCACGTTGCCTGCAATATCACCTGAACCATAGCCGACTTTGTTGTACCATTTCAAATAGCGTTTCTCCGTCATTTTCCGATTCTCCTCATTTACTTCGATTTTACAAGGCTTACGCTTTTTCGGCAAGATGTCAAATTCTCTTGCGTTTTGTCTGAAAGTATTATAAAATTTATATTGACAAAATCATATTGAAAAAATGGAACAAAGTATGCACAAAATCACACAGTTTGTGAAAATCAAACAGAACGCATTCCGATTCCGGCGAAGTCTTTAAGAAAGAAGGTGGTATTGAGATGTATTTCAACTCTGGCTACTTAAACAACTCTCGTCTTGATTTCAAGGATTACACAAAACCGTTGGTGGTAGGAAGCTGCGGCACCTACCGCCTGAAAAAGCGTCCCATGCTGCCGACATACTGGAAGAAGGGCCGCAGAGACTATCAGATCTTATATGTGGCATCGGGCAAGGCGCATTTCTGGTTTAATGGAATCGAGGAAATCGTTGACTCCGGCCACATGGTTCTTTACAAGCCCAAAGAGGTTCAAAAGTACGTTTACTATGTTGAAGATCACCCGGAGGTGTTCTGGATACATTTTACTGGCTATGACGTTAAGAACATTCTGGAGTACCATGGCATCTCTTTGAATCAGCACGTCTTTTACAGTGGAACACTGCCGGAATATAAGATGTTGTTCCGAAAAATCATTCGGGAACTTCAGCAATGCGAATACGGGTATGAAGATTACATCGCTTCGTCGTTCAACAACATTCTGCTGCTTGTCAGCCGCCAGCAGCAGAACGGCGAAAACTATACCGTGACGATCCCCGAAGAAATCGAGATAGCGGTTTCTTATTTTAACGAAAACTACAATACGAAGATCAGCGTGGCGCAGTATGCCGAATCGCTGCATATCAGTACGAACTGGTTCATTCGTAATTTCAAACAGCACATGAAGATGAGTCCGGCGCAGTACCTTCTCTCCTTGCGGATGGTCAACGCACAGAGCTTGTTGGAAAATACCGATTACAGTGTCGGTGAAATCGCTGAGATCGTGGGGTACGATAACCAGCTTTATTTTAGCCGGGTGTTCAAAAAGGAGTATGGCATCAGTCCAGCGCAGTATAGGAAAAGAGCAGAAAACCAACGTGCGGCACCGATGGAAGCTGATGTCGGAGAAATCACCCGTGAAGATTGAAACGGGAGTTCTACGGTACGCAGTGCCAGCAAGCAATGTTTTCATCTATACAAAAACACTTTTTGCGTTGCAAAATGCTTGTTGGGGAAGTGCCCCAAACCCCTTTGATCTGCATTTTTCAATGCAGGCTGCGCGTCCCGGCGGGACGCTTTTTACCCGGTGATGCTCTCCGGGTCGTTGAGGACTTGCATGAGGTAGGAAGAGGCTTCTGCCAGAGAAGCATGCTTCATCTGTTCCGGGACAGGCGCATCCAGAAGCGAAACGTAGTGCAGGCGAGGGAATCCGCCGGATTCGTCCAGCAGGGCGATGCCCTTGGCATCCCGGCGCACATAGCGGTTCATCCGGTTGTTCCAAACATCATAGTCGGCGCAGGCGGTGGCATCGAGGCGCTGGGCGTAGATCATGAGCTGGTCCGCAAAAGGGTACTTGTACAGTCGGGATGCAGTGGTCAAATAGTCCGTCCAGCTTTCCCAGTACCGGGTCAGACCATTCGCCGTGCGCTGGGCAAGGGCGAGATATTCTTCGGTTTTGCTTGGCATTTTGGCCTCCTTCTTCAGATTTTGGGGATAAAAAAGGACCGTCAACTTTTCGCATAGTGCGACCAGTCAACGGTCTGATTTTCGGTATTCGGTTTTTGTGTTCAGTTCAACAAACGGGAAATTTTATTCCAATGCTTTTTTTAAATCCAAAACAAATTGCTTTTGCTGTTTCCTCAAATAGGATTTTACAAAAGGCTTCATAAACCACTTTTTAAGCACCACATTCTCTGTAAAATCAACTTGTGTTTTATTTCCCTTTGCCATAAAAACACCAATCCAATGTCCTGCCATATTGCTATTTTCCATGTCAAATTCCCAGCGTCTATATGGCTCAACAGCAGTGATAGAAAATGTAGTTGCATATCCGTCTTTCGTATATTCAATAAATTGTTTCTCATTAATGATTTCTGTTTTGCTTAAATCACTTCGCCATGAACTATATTTATCAACAGCAAAGACAATATCCCAAACTTTATGAATATCATTTTCAAATATTGCCTTTATGTTTGAAACTGCCATTTTTTTTTTGCCCTCCAAATCCCGATTTGCTTGTTCCATAAAATTCATTTTATTCGCCTTCAAACTTGCTGGCGGCGAACAGCATTTTATGCTGTTTGCGGACGGCAAGTCCACAGGGGATAGCCGCTTTAGCGGCGCAAGGGGGTGTAGCCACCTTGACGGAACGAAGTGACGAAACATTCTCGGTCGGGCAGTTTTCTTCTGCCGACCGGGAGTGAAGCGACCCAGGACGCACATACTCCCGATAGGAGAGTATAGAAGTGCGCCCTTTAGTTCCTAAAGGGATTTTATCAGTTCGACAAACTGGAACTTGTCTTACTTCTTGTCATTGAAGTAGATGATAAAAGCACCCATTACTGCAATAGCAATGAGCAATCCAAACTCAACCCAATTACCTAAAAGTTCAAGTCCTACGACCGTACCTAAATAACCAACAATCAATGTAACGATTGCTGCCAAAATCGCTTTACCCATACAATCACACTCCTTTGTCAAATTCTAATCACTCAATTTCTTTTAACCTTTCGAACAGTTTGCGATCAATTTTATAAATTCCTTGATAAGGCTGTTCAAGATAGTACTTACCCCTGTCCTCATACGCGAAGATAGTGCTTGTTCCTGACTCAAGCCGGAAGTCAATCTTGATATAACTTTCCACTTGTGGAAAGTCTTGAACACTTTCCTTCTTAGTCGGTTCAGAACTGGAAATATCGGCGATTACTTCACTTATCCAAGTTTTGTCTGAATGACTTACTGTGTTTTCTTCAATGGTTATATCAATAGATGTGATCTCATCGGCTCGAGGTAGCGTAATGGGCGCTGCTTTTTTTCCACACGCAACTAAAGTCAGTATACAGGTGATATACAAAAACCAAGAAAGAATTTTTTTCATGATCGTATTACCTCCACAACTTTCGATTTATTTATCGTCTGAATCCAATCCAAGCTCTTTCAGCTCTGTTTCGTTTTGGATATCTTCATTGGTTTTCTCTCCCGTGATAGCGCGGTAAGCTTCTTTGATGCCGTTTCTCACTGCCCATTTGATAACGTAATACAGCGCAATCAAAATAATGATTGCGGTTCCACCGCTGATGCCTAATTCATTCCACATGATTCGCCCCTCCAACTTCCGATTTATTGAACTAAGCCGAGTATATCACACCCGCCAAGGAAAGAACACCCCCGATAGAGTGAAATTCCCGGTTTGCTGTTCCGGGCTGGCGAATGATACAAAAAATCCCCAGACCGAATGGTCTGGGGATGTGGTGGAGCATTGTCAACGGCAGTCGAACCTTACCGATCAACGACTGATTTATAGTAATTGCCAAAGTCTGCAAGTGCATTGACGATCGGTAGCATTTCCATTCCGAGATCGGTCAACCCATATTCTACCTTGGGGGGATTCTCGTGATAATCACGGCGGTAGGCAAGTCCATCATCGATCATCTGTCTTAAGCTCTCGGTCAAAACCTTCTGCGAGATCCCGTCGATGCTTCTTTGCAGCTCATTGAATCTCCATGGACGCTCCTTCAGATTGCGCAGAAGCAAGAGCTTCCATTTTCCGCCAATCAGGGATACTGCTGTTGCAACCGGACATTCCGGCAGTTCTTCTTTTGTACGCATATCAGTCACCTCTGTGTATAGTATAGCACATTCATTTTTGAGTGTACAGTTACAAAAAGGTGCGTACTTGTTTTTGAATGTGTGAGCTTCTATACTTGACGCAGGCAATGAAAGATTGCGAATCAAAATGGAGGTGCTTACAATGGCAAGCTACACAAAAATGACAGTTGGAAAAGAAAATCGGACGGAGCTTCATGAAAAGCTCGCCCTGACTGGTGCGGAGATCAGCTTGAATACCCTTCCTGTGGGAGCAAATGTTCCGTTTGTTCACTCCCACAAGGCAAATGAGGAAATCTACGGTATTCTTTCCGGCAAAGGTAAGGTCGTTATCGATGGCGAAGAAATCAGCCTTGCAGCAGGCGACTGGCTGAAGATCTCTCCCGTGGCAAAACGTCAGTTCTTTGCGGCAAGCGATTCTGAGATCACTTATATTTGTATTCAGGTCAAGGAGAATTCTCTCGAAGGCTATACTGCAACGGATGCTGTGATCTACTGATAAAACATAGCAAAGCAAAAGGCAGGATACCACCGTCATGGTGATACCCTGCCTTTGTTTATCCTGTTCTCGTTCTGCGCCGCCGCAATAAAAAATCCCCAGACCGAATGGTCTGGGGATGTGGTGGAGCATTGTCCACAGCACTCGAACCTAAAGCCTCTTCACGGGTGACCGTTTTGGCATCGTCCGTGAAGTTGAAATTGAGCACGACCCGGTCATCAAAGACGTAGACCGAGTTGACAAAGGTATCAATGATCTGCCGCTGGTGTTTCACATTCTTTTAAAGCAGCAAGAATCTTCTCCTTCTCATTACTGCCATCTGTACGAAGCCGCAGCAACGGGATGCCGCATTTTTCGAGGATTCGATTCTTTTTTTCATCCCGTATGGATTGTTGGCTTCCTGGCCGATGAAAACTTGTTCCATCCACTTCGATTGCCAAAATAGGCAGCTTATCCATTTTATAAAACATCAGAAAGTCAACATGAGTTGACAAATTCCGGGCATACCGAGTCTCTTCCTTCGTCAACTGGCTGTAATCTCTGATTAATGTTGCGAGCGAAACATGTACAGCGCAGCCAATGGAGGAAAACAATTTATCTGATAAAATCTCTTGAATCACAGAGTACATAAGGTTCTCCGAGTCATACTCAGATATTCGTTTGCGTTTTCTCAAATATGCTTTGCGCTGTTCAGCATATCCTTGATATAACAAATCAAACACGGAGTAGACCTGACTTTGAATAACGGCAAAGTTGTTGTATTCGATGTACCGTGTCAAATCACCGTAGTTTGTACGGTCATTGCGAGGGTCTTGTGATGTGACAACGGTAAGCGAGTGGATTGCCCGAGAAACTGCCACGTTTAGCATATGTGGGTCATCCACAAAATCCGTAATTATATTGTCAACGGAGGTCAAAATAATAGCATCCTGTTCACGTCCTTGGAATTTATGGACTGTATCTACTTCATAGTAGCCTCCAAGTTGTTTCCGAATGGCAGCGGCTTGATCTCGATATGGCGTGATAATCCCGATGCTTTGATAATTCTGCCGACGGAGCTGCGGGAGAATTTCTTGCTGAATGACATCAATCTGACGTTGGTTGATGTGCCCACGTGCGTGGTTTCCGGCGGCTGTTCGATACATAGTCAACACATCTGGTTCATCATTGTCCTCCGTCATTATAATCAGTTGACCAGCATAGAATTTCTGGTTGCAGAAGTTGATGATCTTAGGATGACAGCGATAATGTTCCCGAAGCAGCGTGACCGGGGCAGTTGGCCATGTCTCCAATGCAGAAGAGAGCAGGCTGTGTGTGGAAAAGTGATAGCGTTCAGCCAGAGAATAGGTCTGCCATATCGTTTCACTTCGTTGAATATCTGCCTCAGACAAGACATTGGGCAATTGATTCAAGTCCCCTACAATCACAATGTTTCGTGCACAGGAAAATGCCAGAACAGCCGTAGTTAAATCGACTTGGGATGCTTCATCTATGATGAGGTAATCGTAAACATAGTCTAAACTTAGTGTCCCCTTTATCGAATACGTTGTGCTGAGAATCACAGGGTACTCATGCGTAAATTCGTCTGAATTTCGGCGAAAGTCATTGCTTTCAAATCGTCTGCGGTTGGTTTTCCATTCATATTTCGCTGCCAGTTCTGCCTTGAATAGTTGAAATGATTTTTGCGTCAATTCATTCATTTTCTCGTCAAAAGCATATTGCCGCAGCTTGAGTGTAAGTTTCTGCCTTTCGTTTTCCAACTCCCGTCTTTTGGTAAGATAGAACTGGTTCTGCAAATAAGGAATTACCAACTCGGGCGTGTTTACAAATAGTTTGATTGCATCACGATTAAACCGAAATATAATGGACAGTTTTTGTAAAAGACCCAGCCGCTTTTTCTGCTCTATAAAATGTTCAAATTCCAGCCAGAGCTCCAATATTTTTTGAGATGAGAAGCAATCTAAATTGACTATTGGCTCTTCGTGATAGGTAGAATAATATTCCTTAAAATAGTGCTCTTCCGGATTCAACTGTAAAAGCTCCTGCTCAATTCTCGCAATACGATTTTTTGCAGTGAGCATTAGATTTAATTCTTGTGAAAGTGCTGTAATTTCTTGTTCCAACTGCTGCCGTTCGTCCGGCGGCAGTTCCCACTCCTCCATATTCGGATAAATACCTGACTGATCTGCAAGAAATTTCTGTTTGTTTGACAGACTTCCCAAAAATGCTGTTAAGAACGAAATGCCTTTCTTTTCTAGCTTTTCTGCAATATTATGCGTTGCTGAATTGTTGTTGGAAACAACTGCAACGGTTTTCTTGTCTCGAACAACATTTGCAATAATATTTAGAATCGTTTGCGTCTTACCTGTTCCGGGAGGGCCTTGAATAATGCTGATTTTGGACGAGAGAGCCTGCTCTACTGCCGTTTTTTGGCTTTGATTAAGTCCAAAGGGATAAATTATCGTTGAGGGACTCTCCGACATGGTTTGGCTCTTCTGTGGGTCAAGATAATTCGCTAGCACAGTGTCATCACTGACCTTGGAAATTTTACTATACTGCAAACGTAAAATATTGAGTCCGTTTTCTGTTACTAAACTAACGGCTTCAGCTGTTTCTGTAAAATAGCGGAAGACTTCTTTATTTTTGGTATCTGCCAAACAGTTTGGCTGAAGTTCCACATCATCTTTTGGAAAAGACAGTGGAAGTTTTCCGTCAAAAAGAATTCGATAATACGCTCCAAAATCTAAAATCGCTTGAACTGTATTAAGTTTCTTCCCCTTTGCGATTACAATAACACTGTCTGGATCAATTGTTTTTTGCAGTGAAAGCACCTTGACATTTCTGTCTTGAAAACGATAGGTCTTATTGGGGGTGCTAACATAGATTACTTCACACATTCCATTGCAGAATCGGAAGCTTGCAACACAATCTGTCTGGTCCTTGCCTTTGATAAGGATCATTTGATTTCGGGTATCTGTGTCCATATGGCATCGCTATCCTTCATTTATATACACTCGTTGAACGAAGCGTTATATATTCCCTACATGTTAAATCAGATGGCTGGCGGTCACCTATTTTTTACGCTTAACTTCCTTTGCTGCCTAAATTCGTGAATAAAACGAAAAGGCCACTGGACAAATACCAGTGACCTACGTTTGGTGGAGCATTCTCCACAGCACTCGAACCCAACACCTCTTCACGGGAGATCGTTTTGGAATCGTCCGTGAAGTTGAAATTGAGCACGACCCGGTCATCAAAGACGTAGACCGAGTTGACAAAGGTATCAATGATCTGCCGCTGGTGTTCCATGTCCCTCATGTCACCCTTGCGGAATTTTTCAAACCAGAACCGCATCCATTCGCGGGTCAGGACTGGCTTTTTCAGTTCTTCTTCCAGAATGCTGGTGTTCAGGGCTTCTTTCCGGGCTTCCAGTTCGTCCAACCGCTGTTTGGTGGTCGGGGTCAGGATGCCCTGTTCAATGGCTTCCAGAAGGTTTGCCAGCCGCTTCTCTGTGTCCCTGAGCTGGTCTTTCAGGACAGGCAGCCGGGTGTTCTCCTTCTGCTGGGCTTCCATGACCAAATCTATCAGCTGTTCGATGATTTCATCGCTGAAAATTACCTTAATGGCGGTGTCCACTACGAACCGCTCCAGCGGCTCCTTGCGGATGGCTTTCAGGTCGCAATGCACCTTGCCGTGGCGTTTGGCGTTGCCGCACTTGTAGTAATAGTAGGTGTTTCCCATGTGGCTGGTGCCGCTTTCGCCGCCCATCAGGGTGCCGCACTTGCCACAGAACAGCTTGGTGGTCAGCAGATAACTCACATCCTCTTTTGCGGGGCGACCGTGGGCAATCTTGTTCTGCTCGAAACGCTGCTGCACCCGGTTGAACAAGTCCTCGTCCACAATGGCAGGAATGCCGCCCGGTGTCACGATGTCCTTATAGCGGTATTCGCCGATGTAACGGCGGTTCCTGAAAATCTGGAAGAAGCTGTTCTTGACAAAGGGCTTGCCAGTACGGGTGCGCAGACCGCGCTCGTTCAGGGATGCTGCGATTTTCTCGGCAGGCTCGCCATTGGCGTACCGGGTGAAGATCTCCTGCACGATGGGAGCCGTCTCCGGGTCGATATGGTACAGCCTGTCCTCCTTGCCAATGGTGAAGCCCAGCGGGACGATGCCGCCGTTATACTTGCACTGGAGGGCGTTTTCGCGCTCACCGCGCGCCACTTTCAGTGCGAGTTCGGCGGAATAGTATTCCGCCATGCCGATAAGCATACTCTCCACCATAATGCCTTCAGGCCCCTGCGAAATGGGTTCCATGGCGGACACCAGATGGACACCGTTCTTTTCCAGCTGGTACTTGTAGTTCACGGCATCGAACCGATTCCGGGCAAAGCGGTCGAGTTTCCAGACCAGAACTACATCGAAGATTTTCTTTGCACTGTCCTTGATCATTCTCTGGAAGTCCGGGCGGTCATCCGTTTTGGCAGAGTAGGCACGGTCAATGTAGGTACCGACCACAGTGATGCCGTTCTTCTCGGCGTAGTCCTTGCAGTCACGCAGTTGCCCCTCAATGGACGCTTCGCGCTGGCTGTCAGAAGAATAGCGGGCGTAGATTACGGCGGTCATGGCTGCACCTCCTTGGCTGTGTGTCCGGCTTGCCCTTATCGTATCGGATCAAGCACAGCTTGTCAACAATCTGCAAGCAGATTGAAAAATGAAATTTCAAAAATTCAGGAAAACGTAGAGAGCAAGAACCGTCCCGTGGCCACAAATTTTCAATTCTTGAAAATGTTGTGTCCTTCCGGGACTGCACTTCTGCAACGCTCCCGCGTTTTTGAAGTGTTCTTGTTGGGGCGTGCCTGCCCCAAACCCTGCTGTTTACTATCCGAAAATCATGCCCCGCTAGGCCCACGAGAACTAACACTCATTGGAGGCACAGAACTGTAAAAAGACTGGCCATTTACAGTGTTTTGAGTCAGCCCAATCAAATCAATCAGTTGGCTTTCATTATAGTTCTCTTGGAAACCATCCAACGCAGCACACTGACAGCTGTATATACCATTCTCGTTAGAAACAATTCCCCACCATTCAAGGTCTGCCAAAAGTTTCCCAATCTTCTTTCGGTCAACGTGAATTTCCTTTTCCGAAAGGGATGAGCAAATTTGCGGAGCAGACATCGGCTTTTGCTTTAATAGGAGAGCTAATGCCAACCCTTGACCATGCAAGCGGTGAATCAAAACACCTCTGCGAACCCAAATGCTCGATGCTTTTTTCATAGCTAAGACCTCCTTTTTAGATGGTGCGTTTATTTAAGATACGATTGATACACTTTCAAAATTGCATTTGTCTACAACTATTATGTTGAGCCGAGTATATCATACTGCCAACCGAAAGACCACCCCTATATGCCAGAACTTGCTCATTTTCCTGCGTACGTGCGTACGGGCTGTGTACGGACGTACGCAGCGATTGACCCGAAACACGCATATAGGAGGGACAAACGTAAAAGGCAGGGCACCACCGCCATGGTGATACCCTGCCTTTGTTCGTTCCCGTTTACCGCTCTGCATACTCTCGCCGCAGAACCTCCTGTAAACAAAAAACGTACCCGAACCCTTTCTCATAGAGAATCGGGTTCGAGTACGAACTGTATGGTGGACGGTACAGGACTCGAACCTGTGACCTCCTGCACGTCAAGCAGATGCTCTACCAGCTGAGCTAACCGTCCATGTCATATCGACTTGGATAGTTTACCACAGCTTTTTGCAAAAAGCAAGACCTTTTGTGCTTTTTTATGCGTTCTTTTTTACTTTTCCGGCGAAAGCGCCCGGCGGATGATATCGTACAGCACCGGCTTCATGGCATCGATGTTGTCCGGCTTGCCCTCCAGAATGCTGGAATAGCACACTGACATACACATACTGCCGAGGGCGGTGATGCGCTGGTAGACCTCCCGCTCACTACGTCCGGCCATCTCCGGGCTGGAAAGCACGATGGCCAGCAGCTTGCGCATCAGAGGCTCGGCTTCCCTGCTGGCTTCGATCTGGTCCAGCCCGGGCCAGACGAAGTTGCGCTCCAGAAACCGCAGCACCAGCGCATCCTGCCGCAAAGCCTCGATGATATGGTCGATGACGAACACTACCTGCGCGGTAAAGTCGGGCAGCTCAGGGTGCTGCTCGACCGCAAGGCAGGCATCGTTCAACAGCTGGTAGCTCACCCGCCCCAGCAGCGCCTGCATCACCGCGCCCTTATCCTGAAAATACAGATAAAACGTGCCTTTGCCCACCTTTGCCCGGCTGGTGATATCCTCCACGCTGGTCTTGGCGGTGCCCCGCTCCAGAAACAGCTCGTAGGCTGCATCCAGCAGGGCGCGGCGCTTTTCCTGTTTCTTACCTTCCACGGTGCTCATGCTCTGGGTAGATTCCTCTTTTCTCTGAATTTAGACGCAGGTATGTGCTGCGTCCGGTCTGCGTACCTTAGTTTAGCAGTCCTTTGCCGTTTGTGCAAGCCCGGTTTGCTATACAATTTTTTGCAGGTGATAAAAAAACTGACTTTCAGTCACTTTTTCCGCTTGACACTCTGCCCGGGGTGGATATAATAGTGTTTGCCCGGAAGATGACCGGCGGTCAGTTTCGCGGGCTTTCCCAATCAACTTTCTATTCTGGAGGGTTCTCATGAAAAAGATCGCACAAGGCATCGTGCGTCTGCGCAAGCTGATCTTAACAGTGGCCGTGCTGCTGTTGATCCCTTCCGCAATCGGCGCCATTGCCACCCGCATCAATTATGACATCCTCACCTACCTGCCGCAGGATCTGGACTCCATGATCGGCGAGGTAGCCCTTGAGGACGATTTCCATCTGGCCTCCACCGGTATGATCACGGTAGAGGGCCTGCCAACCAATGAACTCATCGCTATGAAAAAGGAGATAGAAGCCGTGCCCGGCGTCACCCAGACCTTCTGGCTCAGCGATGTGATCGACCCCAACATCCCCACCGCCATGCTGCCTGCCGATGTGCAGCAGTTCATGTTCGGCAAAAATGATTCCACCATGCTGATCGTTCGCTTTGACGCCCCCAGCGCCAGCGACGAAACCATGGAAGCCGTCAAGCAGATCGAAAAGCTGCTGCGCAAGGACTGCTTCTTCGGCGGCATGAGCGTCATTCTGCAGGACACCAAGGCACTGGTCAATCAGGAAATGCCCCTGTACATCCTGATCGCCGTGGGCGCCAGCCTGCTGGTGCTGTTCCTCTCGCTGGAAAGCACCCTCACCCCGCTGCTGTTCATGCTGGGTCTGCTGTTCCCCATTGCGTACAACTTCGGCACCAACATCTTTTTGGGGCAGATCAGCTACATCACCGAGGCGCTTGCCACCGTGCTGCAGCTGGGCGTTACGATGGACTTCTCTATCTTCCTGCTGCACCGCTATGAGGAAGAAAAGGAGCTGCGCTCCACCAATGAAGAAGCCATGGTCAGCGCCATCTGCAAGACCATGACCTCCATCTCCGCTTCCAGCCTGACCACCATTGCAGGCTTCCTTGCACTGTGCGCCATGCGTCTGACGCTGGGCCGCGATATCGGCCTTGTCATGGCAAAGGGCGTGGCACTGGGCGTCATCTGCACCGTGGTCATTCTGCCCTCTTTGATCCTTACCTTTGATAAGTGGGTGGAAAAATACAAGCATCGCACCGTTATCCCCCGGCTGACCAAGCTGAGTTACTTTGTTTCCAAGCATTCCGTGCCCATCGTGGTCGTCTTTATCCTCATCCTTATCCCCTTTGCCATTGCGCAGAACAAGACCAGCGTGTACTACACCCTGTTCGATTCCCTGCCCCAGGACCTGACCGGCATCGTGGGCACCAACAAGCTGGGCGAGGACTTCGGCATGACCACCAGCCACTTCATTCTGGTGCATGACGATCTGACCGCTACGCAGGTGTCCGACCTGTGCGATGAGCTGAAGGATGTGGATGGTATCACGCAGGTGGTAAGTCTGGACTCCATTACCGGCCCCGGCTTTGACACCGAGCTGCTGCCCGACAGCGTGATGGAGATCCTGCAGTCCGGCGGCTACAAGCTGATTTTGGCCAACAGCTCCTACAAGACCGGCACGGATGCCATCAACAGTCAGCTGGACGAGATGATCGGCCTGATCAAAAATGTAGACCCCGAGGGCGTCATCACCGGTGAAGGTGCCATGACCAAAGACCTGATCGAGGTGGCAGACGTGGACTTCAAGAACGTCAACGTCTGGTCGATCATGGCCGTGCTGGTCATCATCGCCATCTCCTTCAAGAGTATCTCCATCCCGGTGCTGCTGGTCGCCAGCATCGAAGCTGCTATCGCCATCAACATGGGCATCCCGTACTTTACCGGTACGCAGCTGCCCTTTATCGCCAGCATCGTTATCGGCACCATCCAGCTGGGCGCTACCGTGGACTACTCCATCCTGATGACTACCCGTTATCACGAGGAGCGTGCCTTTGGCCGCACCCCCAAGGAAGCTGCCCAGCAGTCGCTGGAGCATTGCAGCCAGTCCATCCTGACCAGCGGCCTGACCTTCTTTGCCGCTACGGTCGGCGTGGCCGCCATCAGTAAGATGGAACTGCTGCGGAGCATCTGCCTGCTGATCTCCCGCGGCGCTCTGATCAGTATGCTGGTCATTCTGGTGGTTCTGCCCGCCGCCCTGATGCTGTGCGACTGGATCATCCGCCACACCACCCTGAAGTGGATGGTGCCTGAATCTGCCAACGCCAAGAAGTCTGAAAAGGAGTAATGCGTTATGAAAAAATCGCTTCGTTTCGCCAGTGCGGCGCTGGCAGTTGCCCTTGCCGCCAGCTGTGCAGCCCCGGCTTTTGCCGCAGGCGGCAGCAGCTTTACCAAGTCTGAGACCGTGTACGCTGTGATGAACGCCGATGGCTCCATCCAGAGCACCACCGTCAGCGAGCATGTTTACAGCGCCTCCGGTCTGTCCAAGGTGACCGACCAGAGCACCCTGACCAATATCCAGAACACCGAGAGCAGCGCCGAGTTCACACAGGACGGCGAAAAGCTGGTGTGGAACACCGATGATACCGATGTGTATTATAAAGGTGACACCGACCGTTCCCTGCCCATTCAGGCGACCGTTACCTACGCACTGGACGGTCAGGAAGCCGCACTGGAAGATCTGATCGGCAAGAGCGGTCATTTGACCATGACCATCGCCCTGAAGAACAACGAGACCGGCACCGTGAACGTGAACGGCACCGACCGCACCATCGTCACCCCGCTGGTCACCGCTGTGGGCGTGATCTTCGGGCAGGATGCCACCAACGTGGTGGCTGCCCACGGTCTGGTGGAAAGCGCCGCCAAGAGCAATGTGGCTGCCTTTGTCACCCTGCCGGGCGTGAAGGATTCCCTGTCCGGTCTGCTGCCGAACGAACTGGACACCATTGAGGACTATCTACAGGACACCATCACGGTGGAAGCAGATGTCACCGGGCTGACCTGCCCGCAGGTGATGATGGCCTGCGCCACCAACGCTGCGGCTCTGGGCACTGACAACGTGTTTGACCTGAGCAGCATCAACGACCTGACCGACGGCATCAACCAGCTGAACGACGCCATGAGCCAGCTGCTGGACGGTGCTTCTCAGCTGGAGGACGGTACCAGTCAGCTGGCCAGCGGTGTGCTGGCACTGCTGGACGGTGCCAACACCCTGAACAATGGTGCAGCCGCACTGGACGAGGGTCTGGGGCAGCTGACCACCGGTCTGGACACCCTGAGCTCCAACAACAGCGCCCTGAACAGCGGCGCACAGCAGGTGGCAGACGGCGTACTGGCTTCTGCCAACAAGACCCTGAAAGAGGGCGGTCTGATCGACGCCGATATGACCTGGGACAACTACGCCGCCGTCATCGACAACATTCTGACCATCAACGACAAGACGCTGGCTGCCGGCCGCCGCAAGATGGTGCGTACCATCTGGGAGCAGGCTCCCAGCTTCAAGGACAGCCAGCTGGACCTGGCTCTGTACCTTTCCGCTACCAAGACGAACCATGATCTGGAGGCTGCTCTGCACCTGATGCAGAACTACGACCCCTCCATGCTGTGCGGTCTGGTGCAGCTGCTGACCAGTCAGGAGGCTAAGGACACCGCCAAGGCAGAGCTGAAGTATCAGGTAGAGAACAGTCAGGATATCGCGGATGTGCGTGCCCTGAAGGACAGCCTTTCCAAGATCCAGCTCTTTGTCTCCAGCGTGGGTCAGTACACCGCCGGTGTGCAGACCGCCGCAGATGGTGCCCATTCTGCCAAGGATGGCAGCGCACAGCTTGCCGCCGGTACCAAGACCCTGTATGACGGTGTGAACACCCTGAACGAGGGCGCAAGCCAGCTGAACGACGGCACTCATCAGCTGAACGACGGCCTGAACCAGTTCAACGAGGAGGGCATCTCCAAGCTGACCGGCGCACTGGATCAGGATCAGCTGCACGGCCTTAAGACCGTGCTGGACGAGATGACCGACCGGCTGGAAAGCTACACCAGCTTTGCCGGTGCACCCGAGGACGCCGAGAGCAGTGTGAAGTTTGTCTACAAGACCGCCGAGACCGTGGCCGCTGCCGACAATGTTGTGGCTGAGACTGAGACGGTGAAGGAGGGCAACATCTTCACCCGCCTGTGGCAGCGCATCGTGGACCTGTTCAAGTTCTGATAATGCCAACATCCTTCCAGAATCGTAGATAGAGACGCAGAAGCGCCCCGCAGCCGAATGACTGCGGGGCGCTTCTGTATCCGCGGGAATGTTTCAGGGTGAAAAGCATACAATAAAAAGAAAGCATCTTGATTGCATTTTGCTTTCTCATGTGGTAAAATCAAAGAAAGAAGGAGGTGCTGGATATGGCACAGATCAGTGTACGCGTGGATGATGCCGTGAAGCATGAGGCAGAGCAGACCTTTGACGAGATCGGCCTGAGCATGAACACGGCTATAACGATCTTTCTCAAGGCCTGCGCCCGAGAAAAGCGCATTCCGTTCGAGCTGACCGCAGACCCCTTTTATTCCTCTGCCAATCAGCGTTATCTGGAAGGCATCATGCGGGATGTGTGCAGCGGCAAGGCGCATTTTGCCCCGCATGATCTCATTGAGGAAGCCTGATGCGGTTGCTGTGGGAGGATCGCGCATGGGAGGATTATCTTTATTGGCAGATGCAGGACAAAAAGACATTGAAACGCATCAACGCGCTGATCAAAGATATCGCCCGCAACGCCTTTGACGGCATCGGCAAGCCGGAACCGCTGCGCGGTACACTCAGCGGCTGGTGGAGCCGCCGTATCGACGATGTGAACCGCATCGTTTACTACGAAGAAAACGGCATCGTGTTTATCGTTTCCTGCCGCGGACATTACGATGACACCTGACAACAGCCGCTGTATCTAAAAAAGGACACCGGATAGCCTGCGGGCTGTCCGGTGTCCTTTTTAAATAAAATTACTGGTCCTTTTCCACCATCATCTTGCTGGCTTTATAGATATCGCCGCAGCCAAGGGTGATGACCAGATCGCCGGGCTGGGCGTTCTGCTTTACCCAGTCGGCGGCTTCCTGCAGGCTGTTCACCAGCACGGAGCCGGGGATCTGCGCTGCCAGCTTTGCGCTGGTAATGGTGGGGTCGTTGGGCTCGCGGCTGCCCATGATGGGGGTCAGCACCGTGATGTCCGGGATCTTGAGCACATCCACAAAGTCGTTGAACAGCATCTTGGTGCGGCTGTATGTAAACGGCTGGTGGACGGCGATCAGGCGCTTGTAGCCCATCTCCTTGGCGGTGTTCAGGGTGGCGCGCAGCTCGGTGGGGTGGTGGGCGTAGTCGTCGATGACCAGCGCACCGTTGCACTCGCCGTACACCTCAAAGCGGCGGCCTGCGCCCTTAAAGTTCAGGGCAGCTTCGGCGCACTGCTCGGCGCTCAGGCCCACAAAGCGGCACACGGCACACATGGCCAGAGCGTTGTAGATGTTGTGGCGGCCGGGCACGGACAGGCGGATGCGGGTGGTGTCGGTCGTATTCCACTCCTTCAGGTCGAACTCGAAGAAGCCGGGCTTATACTCGTTGACGTTGACAGCGCGGTAGTCGCCGTGGTTGTCGATGGCAAAGGTGCGCACCCGGCGGTCCAGCGTGTACATCACGTCCATGGTGTTCTTGTCGTCAGCGTTGGCAAAGATCATGAACTGGGTCATCAGGGCAAAGCGCTTGAAGGCAAACTTCAGCTCGCCCATGCTGCCGTAGTAGTCCAGATGGTCGTTGTCGATGTTCAGCACCACGGACAGGTAGGGGGTCAGCTTCAGAAAGGTCTCGGCAAACTCGCAGGCCTCGATAACGATATCATCGCCCTTGCCGGCCTTGCCGTAGCCGTTGATGAGGGGCAGCTTGCCGCCGATGACGGCAGAGGGGTCGCGGCCGGCCAGTTCCAGCGCAGTGGTGATCATGGAGGTGGTAGTGGTCTTGCCGTGGGTGCCGGACACGCAGATGCTCTGCTTGTACAGGCGGCTCACATAGCCCAGCAGCACGCTGCGCTCCACGGTGGGGATGCCATAGGAGGCGGCTGCGTTCAGCTCCACGTTATCCTTGGAGATGGCGGCAGAGTACACCACCATGTCCGCACCAACAACGTTATCCGCATTGTGGCCAAGGCTGACCTTCACGCCCATCTCCCGCTCGTAGCGGATGATGCTGCCGTCCAGCACATCGCTGCCGGACAGCTCATAGCCCTTGGCGGCCAAGATCTGGATCAGCGGGTACATTCCGCTGCCGCCGCAGCCGATAAAATGGATCTTCTTTACATGGTCCAGCAGATGCTGGCTATAATCCGAGTACATGAACATAGTAAGGCTCTCCTCCAAATATTAACGGCTGCAGCGCAGACCGATTCCTTCCAAACATAGGGACACACTCTTATTATATAATTTTTGCAGCATAAAATAAACAGGTAAGGCCGAATTTTCGGAAAGAACCATAATTTTTTTGTGAATTTTGTGATATGTGTACAACAAAATCCCGGCAGTATTACTTTGCCCGCCGCCGCAGGATCTCGTCCAGAATGGCATCGGCCACGTCTGCCTTGCTCATCAAAGGCAGCTCCCGTGTGCCGTCCGGGGTGATGAAGGTGACCACGTTGGTGTCCACCCCAAAGCCGGCACCGGCCACCTTGAGGTTGTTTGCCACCACCATGTCCAGATTTTTCTTAGCAAGCTTCGCGGAAGAGTTTTCCACAAGATCTCGGGTCTCCATGGAAAAGCCGCACAGGAACTGGTGGGTCTTGCGGGGGCCGATGGTGCCAAGGATATCCTCGGTGCGCTCCACCGGGATGGAAAGGTTGCCCTCTTTCTTTTTGATCTTGTCGTCTGCCACGGTAGTGGGGCGGTAGTCTGCCACGGCAGCAGCCATGATGAGCACATCGGTGGTGTCAAAGCGGTCAGTCACCGCCTCGTACATCTGCCGGGCGGTGGTCACCTGCACATCGGTGGTAAACTTGACCGGCGGCAGCGCGGTCTGTCCGTGGATCAGGGTCACTTCGGCGCCCCGCATGGCGGCGGCGCGGGCAAGGGCGTAGCCCATCTTGCCGGTGGAGTGGTTGGTCAGGTAGCGCACCGGGTCCAGCGCCTCCTGCGTGGGGCCGGCAGTCACCGCGATGCGCACCCCTGCCAGATCCTTCGGGCGGGCAATGGCGTGCAGGATGTGCTCGATCAGTACTTCCTCCTTGGGCAGGCGTCCGCTGCCCACATCCTTGCAGGCCAGCACGCCGCTTTCGGAGGGGATGACAGTAAAGCCGTACCGCTCCAGCGTGGCAAGGTTATCCTGCGTGATGGGGTTTTCCAACATCCCGGTGTTCATGGCGGGGGCTACCAGCTTGGGGCACTTAGCGGCCAGCACCACGGTGGTAAGCATATCGTCCGCAATGCCGTGCGCCATTTTGGCAATGACGTTGGCGGTGGCAGGGGCGACTAAGATCACATCCGCCTTCTTTGCCAGCGAGATGTGGGTGACCTCAAACTTGAAATCCCGGTCAAAGGTGTCCACCATGCACTTGTGGCCGGTCAGGGTCTCAAAGGTGAGAGGGGTGATGAACTGGGTGGCGTTTTGGGTCATGATGACCTCCACATCTGCCCCCAGCTTTCGCAGTGCACTGGCCACGTTGGCCATCTTATAGGCGGCAATGCCGCCGCTCACGCCCAGCAGGACGCACTTGCCGTTCAGATCCATGGTTCGTTTACCTCCCGGAAAAACAGTTCTTTTCCACATATCTTACCTTAGTATAATGCAAAACTTCCACCAGCACAACAAAATCTTTGCCGGGAACTTGTATCCTGAACAAAAATGCGGTAAAATACGCTTGACAAAGAGCAAACCGGTTCTTTTCTTTTACTTTGAAAAGGAAAACAGAATTATGATCTTAGCCATTGATATAGGCAACACCACCGTCGCCCTTGGGGGCATCCGGGACGGACGTGTATGCTTTGTGGCGCGCATGGACACGGTGCGCACCCGCACGGCTGCGGAATATCGAGCCGAAATGGATAAAATTTTTGCGCACCGCCGCCACCCGGAGCGCCCTATGCGCTTTGAGGGTGCGGTGCTTACCAGCGTAGTGCCCCAGATCACCGGGGCACTGGCCGAGTGCGCCCGTCACTACACCGGCAAAAAGCCGGTCATCGTTTCGCCGGACATCCGCACCGGGCTGACCATGGGGGTGGACGAGCCCCGCGCCGTGGGCAAGGACCGGCTGGTGGATGCCGCCTATGCGGCGGCAAACTTTCCGCTGCCGGTCGTCACGGTAGACCTCGGCACCGCCACCACCTTTAATGTGGTGGACAAAGACCGGGTATTCCGGGGCGGCGTGATCTGCCCCGGCCTTTCCACCGGGCTGCGCGCATTGGGCGAGCGCTGCGCCCAGCTGCCGCAGGTGCATCTGGGCTCCCCGAAAAAAGCCATCGGCACCAATACCGAAAGCTGTATGCTGTCCGGCTCGGTGCTGGGCACCGCCGTGCTCATTGACGGCATGGTGCAGCGCATTGAAGAGGAATTGGGCAGCCCGGCTACGCTGGTGGTCACCGGCGGGCTGGCAAAGTACGTCACCCCGCTGTGCCGCCACCCCCTGGCCTATGACCCGGAGCTGCTGATGAAGGGGCTGGCACTGCTGTACCAGCTGAACGCCCCGCAGGAGCACAGCCGCAGCCATGGCGGCGGCAGGCACTACGGTCAGCAGGGACGCCCCCGGGCAAAGCACCCGCACCCCAACCGCCGCACCCGCCGCGAGCCGGAGGCGTTGGTAGGCTGAGGGAACAAGAGGATAAGGGAGAGCATTATGAAACTGGGCATTCTTGGCACGGGTAAGATCGTGCAGGAATTTTTGCCATGGCTTGTGGAGCACACGCCGTTTACTGTGCAGGCGGTGTGCAGCACTCCGCGCTCGGCGGCAAAGGCCGCAGAGCTGTGTGCGCAATATCAGATCCCGCAGCACACCACCAATTATTTTGAGCTTTTGCAGTGGGTAGACGCGGTCTACATCGCCGTGCCCAATTTGCAGCACGCCCGCTACGCCCGGGTGGCGCTGGAGGCGGGCAAGCACGTCATTGTGGAAAAGCCCATGGCGGTGACCGCCGCCGAGACCGAGGAACTGGCTGCGCTGGCACAGCGCAAGCGGCTGTTCCTCTTTGAGGCGATCACCACCCAGTACCAGCCCAACTACGCAAAGCTCCGGGAGCTGCTGCCCCGGGTGGGTACAGTGCGCATGGTACAGTGCAGCTTCAGCCAGTATTCCAGCCGGTACAACGCCTTTTGTGCCGGGCAGACCCCGCCGGTGTTCGACCCGCTGTGCGCGGGCGGCGCACTGATGGACTTGGGCGTGTACAACGTCAGCTACATCGTAGGTCTGTTCGGTGAGCCCAACAAGGCAGTATATGCCGCCAACATGGAGCGCAATATCGACACCAGCGGTGTGCTGATGATGGATTACAGCGGCTTCAAGGCGGTAAGCCTTGCCGCCAAGGACTGCGCAGCCCCTGCCCGCTGCATCATTCAGGGCACAAAGGGCTACATTCTGCAAAAATCCACCCCGAACTACTGCGGCGGCGTGACCTTCCACCCCAACGAGGGCAAGGAGGAGCACTACAACCTGAACGGGGATCGTCCCCGGCAGGCGGCAGAGTTCGAGGCCTTTTACCGCGCCATGACCGCCGGAGATCAGGAGCTGTGCGCCCGCATGCTGGATACCAGCATCGCGGTGAGCCGGGTGCTCACGGTGGCGCGCCGCAGCGCCGGAGTGCGCTTCCCCGGTGACAGATTTTAACGCATTTTTCTCTGGAACACGCCCTGACAACTACGCGCTTCCAAAGATTTGAATATTCACCTAAAACCCGCACAGAGCGGGCAGGTTTGCGCCGTATCCGACAAAAAGGGCGGAACGGCAGCAGGAGGAAAACTGAATTATGAAGAATACCAATACCAAGACTCTGACTCGTGTGGCCCTGCTGGTGGCCATTGAAGTGGCGATGAAGCTTGTCGGTCTGGGCAGTGTGCCCATGGGCCCGCTGTACATGAGCTTCCTCACCCTTCCCATTGCTGTGGGCGCTATCACCATGGGGCCCGCCGTGGGTGCCCTGCTGGGCGGCGTGTTCGGCGCTGTGAGCTTCTACGATGCCATCACCGGCGCATCTGCCATGACCGGTGCACTGTTTCAGGTCAGCCCGCTGAACACCTTTATCCTGTGCGTGGGTATGCGTGTGCTCATGGGTCTGTGCTGCGGCCTGATCTTCAAGGGCCTGCAGAAGCTGGATAAGTCCCGCACCTGGAGCTACATCGTCAGCGCCATGACCGCACCCGCCCTGAACACCCTGTTCTTCATGGGCTACATCGTGCTGGCCTTCTACGGCTGCGACTATGTGCAGAATCTGGTGTCCGTTAAGGGCGCTGCCAACCCCTTCATGTTCGTTGTGCTGCTGGTTGGTGTGCAGGGCGTAGCCGAATTTCTGGTGTCCGGCATTCTGGGCGGCATCGTCGCCCGCGCCGTGGCAAAGTTCCTGAAGTAAGACCGGCTGCGCACCATGTCAGGGCGGCGCATCCGTGTTTAGAATAGAAAAATGAATGCTCCTCCGGCAACTGCCGGGGGAGTTTTTTGTTAGAAACGGCTCCAATATCCTCCCTGTGAAAACGCAATGCCGGAGCGTCTGAGGACGCTCCGGCATTGCCCTATTCACAAAAATATCGTCCCGTCTGCCCGGCAGCCTTTACTTCTTTTCCCGCAGCTGTTCCAGATAGCCATCGGCCTTGATGGCCTCCGGGGTGAAGGAGTTATTCTTCCACCAGCCCACAAGGGCGGCGGTCACGGTCAGGCCGGTGGTCACCAGCTGCTCCACGGTGGCGCTCTCGATGGGCAGCATAGGCTTGCCGCAGGCGCTCAGCACCTGATTGGTCAGTGCCAGCGCCAGCGCAGCCGTGCGCGCCAGCGTAGCAGCAGAAATTTTGCAATGGATATCGTTCATAGGTTCAGTTCCTCTCTTTCTCTAAATCTGCGATGCGGTGGTTAGCCACCTTCATCTGTTCTTCTAAAATGGGTACGCGGCGGGCAAAGTTGTTATGCTCCCGCACCTCCCGGGTCAGTTCCTCCAGCTTTGTGTCGGTCACCGCTTGGCTTTTTCCGTTGGCGATCAGCACACCGATCAGGGTCACCGCACCTGCGATGATGGCTGAGATGATGCTTGTCATCGCGCTCACCCCTTCCACCGGGCTTTGTCTGCCCGGGTATCCACGTGCACCCAGCCGGTAGTTCTGCCCGCCTTGACGGGGTAGCGTCCCACGCCGCCCCAGTCCGGCATCAGGCTTTCGGCGTAGGCGGCCACGTCCTCCACGCTCACGCCCCGCACCCGGATGTCTGCCGCCCTGCCCAGCAGGTGCTGGCTGCTCTTGGCACCGCCCACGGCTGCGTTATGCGCCGCCGTCCGGTACCCGCTGGTAATGGTCACCGCCTTGCCAAAGTGCTCCCGGATGCACTGGAGCAGCAGCATCAGCGCCTCGTCCACCATAACGGTGTCGCTGCCGTCCCGGCAGCGCAGCTCCCGCACCTTAAAGTCCGGTGCAAGGCGGCGGTTGCCATCTGTCATAAGGCTATACTGCTTAATTGCCATAGTTCACATCCTTCCTTAACCATTGTATTCCTTGATGTAGGCGCTGTGGAGGATAGTGCCTGCGGGGCAGAAGTTCAGGGTCGCACGGTTGCCCAGAATGATCGCGTCACAGGCGCTCTTGAAGGCCTTGAAGCCGGGATATTTGTTTTCTGCACCATTGTAGGCGGGCAGCGTCCATGTGTGCCAGCTGTCGCCGTCTGTATTTGCCTGCATTGCAAACTCACCGCCGCCAGAAGTGTTCAGCCGCAGCCGCAGATGCTGGTGCAGGGACTGGTCACCCCACCACATATAGGTGTTTCCCAACGAAGTACCACCGGCATCCGTCGCCCAGCGCCATGCGCAATCGCCCTCTGCCGCTTTTCCCTCCGCGATGCCATGGATGGATGGCCATGCGTAGCTGTACAGCTCACTGCCAAAGGCGAGCACATTCGCAGTGCCCTTTGCCAGCGAAAGAAAGCCCTTGTTGTTCAGGCCATCTCCGTATGTGCTTGCAGAGATCGTGAAGTCCATGTACACCTCGATGCCGTCCGGCATACCGGTCGCCACAGGGATCTTCACGGCGCTGTTTGCGGCCAGAGTCAGACCGTCCTCGGTCAGGTAGCCGCTTTCGGTGCCGTTCACGTTCACCAGAATGCTGTCATCCTTTTTGGTCGCAAGGTTCTTTGCGGTGGTCTTGTTGGCTGCGCTGCCGCCGGTAAAGTCCCAGTAACCGTAGTAGGCGGCATAGGGGTTATCGCTCACCACAATGGTCACGCTTACGCTCCGCTCCACGCCGTTTGCCAGCGTGCCGGTCACGGTGACCGTGTCGTTGTTGCTGCCGCCCAGAATGGTCAGCTTTCCGTTTTCCAGCTTGGCCTTGGTGCTGTCCGACACCTTCCATGTAACGCCCAGACCACTGTTTGCGTTGGCGGGGGTATAGCTGACGTTCAGGGTCAGGGTATCGCCCACGCTTGCCTTGCTGCCGGAAAGCTTGGGCGTAAAGTCGGTGGCGGGAATAGCGCTCACGATGATTTCCCGGTACGCGTGGCTTGCCCAGTTGCACAAAGGATAGTGCTTTCCGCTCAGGCTCTCGCCCTCTGCCGTTTTGGGGCGGTAGTCCACGGTGTTGCCTGCCGAGGAGGTCTCGTTGGTATCGTCTGCGTACAGGTACAGGCTGGTGTAGCGGTCGCTGTCGCGGATGTTGCCGATGCCGCGATGCTCACGGTCACCCACGGCGTTGCCCGCGTACTTTACCACCACCTTGCCATGCAGCTCCTGCCCGCAGGTCAGCACCACCCGGGTGTTCTGTACCTCGGCCTTTTCCACGGTCACGCCCACGCCGTCCACATAGACGGAGAAGCCGTAGTTGGGCTGCGCCTGTACCGTGTAGGTATCTGCCACCAGCGGCGGCACCGGCACCTCGTAGTCGATGCAGACCTTGCTGCCCTCCACGGTGATGGCGCGGTCGATGACCGTCCGGTCTGCCATGCCCCACAGGAAGGTCTCTGCCAGCTGCTTGCCGATCATCTCACCCTGCCAGCGGTAGCCGTTGGAGGTCATGTGGCCGCCTGCAAAGCGCTGACAGGGCATTGCGCTGCCCAGCAGGATCATGTCCTCGCACTCGGCTGCGGCCTCCTGCTGTGCCATGTTGATGCTGCTGGTGGCGTTGGTGATGAACGCACCACCGGGCTGGTACACGAAGAACAGCGGCGGCTCTTTCTGGCCGTACTTGGCCATGATGTCGGCCTGCATATCCTTCTTCAGTTGGAGCAGATACTGCTTGTACTCAGCCTTGTCGGTGGTGCCGTCCGTGCCGTTGGTAAAGCCCTGCCCGCTGTTGTGGCCGTCGTAGTTGTACTCGCCCTGCATAAACACGACAGCCACGCACTTCACGGTCTTGTTCTGCGCGGTGACAGCAGCCTTGGTGCTGTCCAGATAGTCCAGGAAAGCATCCTTGTACAAATACTCGTAGCCGTAGCTGGTGCAGCCCTTGGAGAGCCGCTCGATAGAACGCCCGCCCAGACCAGTGGAGTTTGCGATGAACTTCTGTCCCGCGTCCCGGTGCCTGCGGTACATGGTGGCGAAGTGGTTCACCGCCGCCACGATGGGGGATTCAAAGCCCACGTTCTTGCAGGGGTTCAGGCCGGTGGTGGTGGTAGCCTGATACCAGTGCGCGCTGCTGCCCACCATGTACACACCGTCCAGTGCCGTATCGGTCAGTGCGATCTGGCTCTCGGTGCCGGAGGCAAGGCTCTGGCCGTAGATGATGATCTGTGCATAGTCGCAGCCTGCCACGTCCGCATAGTTCACGCAGCCCATGCGGCTGGGCGCGTAGACCGGTGCTGCGGTCGCCGTACCCAGATCACCGGGGTCGCCCTTGTCGCCTTTTGGACCCTGCGGGCCCGGGTCGCCCTTATCGCCTTTTTCTCCCTTTGCGCCCGCCGGGCCGGTGTCGCCCTTATCTCCCTTATCGCCTTTGACGCCTGTGGCGGCAGCTGCAATGCCTGCCTCCATGTGGTTCAGGTAGGCAGCCGTCAGGGTCTGGCCGTCCACAAAATTCTGTTTTTCGTAGCTCATTTGCTCCTCCCTAAAATCATTTTTCCAAGGATCGCCTGTCCCAGCACGGCAAAAGCCGTGTCTGTCGGCTGATCCGGCTTTTCCGGCTGTGTGATGCCCCACAGCGCCGCCAAGCGGTCATAGGCGGCCATGGCTGCATCATTGCCCGCCGACAGAAGCCGCAGGATCACCAGCAGTTCCCGCTTTTCCGCAGTGGTAATGCCGCCGGTACCCAGCAGCCCTACCAGCGCCTCCCATGCCGGGGTGTCCGGTACAGGCATCGCGCCCTCTGCCGTGCCGCTGTTGGCGCATACTTTGCACCGCACATCGGCGCTTGTCACAGTACGGCTGCCGTCCGTTCCCTCAAAGGTGATGCAGCCCACTCCGGGCACTGCTGTCACCGCCGCCGGAACGGTCAGCACACCGTTTTCCACCAGCGTGGCCGCGATTGCGCCGGGGGTGTGCCAGTGGGCGCATACGGTCAGCCCCTTCCACTCGCCCCGCTGCTCAATGCGCAGCCGGTAGTTGCCCCGGTTGCCCGCGTAACCCAGCAGCAGCTGCCCGCCGGACACCGCTGCCGCGCCGTTGCGCTCCAGCCGGATGGTCATCTCATTCATGCTGCACCACCCTTACACATACTGGTAGCCCTCCACGTTGAAGGGATACTTATAATCCAATGCCGAGTCCGTTCTCACAGTGCCCACGTTCAGCGTTCCGTCTGCTGCAAAGCTCATCCGCACAGGCGCTGCGCCGCTGCACTTGACGCCATTGTCGAACTCATAGCTTGTGCCGCCCACCATGGCAACCGCTGCGCCGCCCCGCACAATGCGGGTGCTGCCGTAGTCCGCAGCCGCCGCTGCGCTGCCGCTGTTGGACGTTGTGGGGCACATCATCTTTACCACGATATAATCCACCGTCTCCGGCACAGTCAGGCTCGTGGCAGCCTTGCCCGCAGTGCCCGCACCGGTGTATACCAGCTTTCCGTCCATGTTCATCATCCTTTCCAGTCGTTTCAGTTTTTCTGCCAAGCTAAAGCCCAGCACTGTGTCAAGGTTTTCCGCTGTCACTTCCAGCGTGCCGTCCGCGCTCACGGTCAACCCCCGCCCGGCCTTCACGCCGCCCAGCACGGCTGCAGTGGCAGGCGGTAAGGTGTAGGTCGTGCTGAATTTCCGGTCTGCCTCGGCTTTGGAATAAAACCGGTCGTCCGCACCCAGCTGCAACAGTGCTGCCGTCTTTTCCTGCGCCGACCAGCTTGCTGCCCCGGCGGCACTGGTCAACGCCTTTTTTACACCGTAGGGCAGCAGCGCCGGGGTCAGGGGCGCGTAGGCCTCGGTCATGCGATCCAGCTGGGCTGCCGTGGCAGGCACGGTAGTCAGGGTGGCGTCTGCCCGCACCGCAACACCGTACTGCCCGTCCGCCCGTACTGCGCCGGGCGTTGCCGCCGTGGGCACGGTCTCGCTGCGCACATAGGGGCGCAGGTCCGGCAGCGGGGTGGTGTCGGTCTGTACCGCACCGGTGGCGGTATCCAAACTGAGGATGCGCACCACCTCGCCGGGCAAAGGCTGCGCCGGGAGCGGCACCGCCGCCACATCCTGTGCGTCCAAATGCACTGCGCCGCCCTTGCTGTTCACGCTCAGCACGGTGCCGTCCTTGGGCGCGTAGCTCTCGGCCCGCAGCGCGGCGGCCTCCGCCCGCTTTGCGCAGGCATCGGCGTCGGTGCGGTCAGCCAGGATCTTGTCCGTAGCTTTTTGCGCCAGCGCCACCTGCACGGCGGTGTCTGCTGCGCCGTTCTCGGCGCGGCGGGCGCTTTCCGCTGCGGCGCGGGCGCTTTCCAGCACGCGGGCCACGAACTGCTCATACACCGAGGGCGGCAGCTCCTCGCTGCCGCCGTCCGTAGGCAGGGTGGCGTACACATCGTAGCTGCCGGGGCGGGTGTAGGCGGTGTAGCCGCCGCTGCCCATGGCGGCCAGCATCCACTGTCCCCGCACGCTGCCAGTCAGGCGGCGGTCCACCGTCACGCTGCCATCGGTGTCCAGCGGAATAGCCGCCAGCTGCACCCCATCGCTGCGGCGCAGATACAGCGCCATGGTGCACCCCGCCCACGCTGCGGGCAGGATGAACTGCAGCCGGTCCACCCCCTCGGCGTTCTGTGCGCCAAGGTGCAGCCGGTGCGGCTGGGGCACAAATTCGGTGCCGCCGCACTGCTGCTTGAGGATCTCGATCTCCATGCAAAACCTCCTTTTCTGTTTGCTGTCCCGATTGTACCGCTGGAGGTGCAAAACTATCCAGAGTGTACAGAAAATGTGAAATTTTCTGCTCTTCGGCATTTTGCTAAACGGGTTTTTTGCACCGCAAATACAGGCCGTTTTCCCCTGCTGGAAGCGGGTAATTCCCTTGCAGGTTTTCTATGCAAAACCCGCGATGTGGGGCAGCTTGTTTTGGGCGCAGCGGCCGCCGCTGCGGCCTTATTTGCAGGAAAAAAAGCCGATGCAAATGTTAAAAATTCATGAACGAATCACCCGCAGAAAAAAGGCAAAAATCAGAAGGAAACCACCTAAAAACCAAAATATCAAAGAAAACACTGTGAAAATTGCACAAAAAACTATGTTACAAATCTAACAAAATGCGAGACACAGATTTGACAGATGCTTTACGGTCTGGTAAAATAACGTTTGTGCAACGAACGTTGCAGCGTTTAAATTCTATCTGGATGAAGTAAAAAGCCGTCCTGCGTACGGCACGGCACGGGCAGATGCGGCCCGTGTCTGGGCAGTTTTGTGGTCTGCCCGAAACGGATTCCAACCTGTAATACGATGCTCCGCTTTTTACCCAAAGAGAGCATCGTATTTGACTGTGAGGCGCTTGTGTTCAGCGCCGCCGCAGTCCGGGCGGCCGGGGTGCTGATGCACTGCCCGCAGCCGCGCAAAATACGACAAAGAGAGGAGTTGTCTCGTATCGCTTCCGTTAAATTGAAGAAAGCAGTTACTGCCGCAAAGCAGGCAGTATCTCCCCGTGTGCTGGCATTTTGTGTCATGGTGGTATGTCTTGTGGCTACCCTTGGCGTCACCGCTGCAAATCTGCGGCTGACCTACGTCACCGACTCCAATGGTGCACGGCAGGTCCTTGTGACCGATGCCGATGCTTCCCCCGCACAGGTCATGCACCTTTCCGGCATCCGCTCTGAAGAGGGCGATGAGGTCTACTACACCGCGTTCAGCGGCAATCTTGCCTCCCTGAACATCGAGCGCGCATTCTCCGTCAGCATCACCGCCGACGGGCAGGAGTACCCTGTAAAGCTGGTGTTCGGCACTGTTGCCGATGCACTGGAGCGCGCCGGTATCACCCTTGAAGGGGACGACTACACCGAGCCGGCGCTGGATCATGTTGTGACCGCCGGCAGCAAGATCGTGGTCCACCGCGTGGACTACGCTGAGCGTGTGGAGACCCAAGCCATCCCCTACGACACCCAGTATGTCTACACCAGCCTGTACTTCCGCAACACTGGCCGCACCACCACCCTGCAGCACGGTGCAGCCGGTCAGCAGACCGTGACCACCCGTGACCGCTATGTGGACGGCGAGCTGGAGAACAGCACCGTTGTGGATACCACCACCACGGTGGAGCCCACCGACCACGTCATCAAGACCTACGGCGCAGGCGCGCCGGTGTCCCCTCTGACCGGTGCGGACGGCACCACCAACGCCCCCACCTCTTATAGCAAGGTGCTCACCGGCAAGGCCACCGGCTACTATTCCCGCACCGGCAAGGGCTCTTCCGGTCTGGGTCTGGGCTACGGCACCGTGGCTGTGGACCCGGACGTGATCCCCTACGGTACCAAGCTCTACATCACCTCCACCGACGGCAAATTCGTCTACGGCTACGCCGTAGCCACCGACACCGGCATCGCCGTCCAGAAGGGGCAGATCCTTGTAGACCTGTTCTACGAGACCTACGCCGAAAGCGTTATCAACGGCGCTATTCAGGTCAACGTCTACGTTGTGGGCTGAGCTGTAAACAAAACACAATAACCACGCAAAGAGACCGCTGTACAAACTGTGCAGCGGTCTCTTTTGATGTTAAGTAGAAAACTATTTTTATTTCGGGGTCGGGGAAAGTCTGCGGGCTTTCCCCGACCCCCTTTTCTGTTTTCGCAACGCTTTCGCCGGAACCGTTTGGCAAATGAGCAGTTTACACGATGTTGAGCTGCAAATTTTGGATGATATGCCCACAACATACAGAGAATGCCAGAAAATTTGTGTTAATTGTATTTGTTTTTCGGACAAAAAGTCTTGCAAAACTGGTCAAAACCTTTTAATATAAAAGAGTACAAAGCTGTGGAAGCCGCTTTCGGCTTCCACACGGGGAGGAGCAGTCTATGAAACCGACCGAAGAAAAGATTCAGAGCAATACATCGGATCTGCCGGTGTACCTGTTCAAGCAGGGCAATAACTGCGAGGCTTATCGCTACTTCGGCGCACATCTGGAAACGCGGGTCGGGGAGTCCGGCGTCGTGTTCCGTGTATGGGCACCGCACGCCGCAGCCATCAGTGTGGTAGGCGACTTCAACAGCTGGAAGCCCGGCAGCCATCCCATGCGCAAGGTTGATGGCGATTCCGTGTGGGAATTGTTCATTCCCGGCATGAAGGAATACGATGTTTATAAATATTGCGTGACCACCCGCGCAGGCGACCTTGTCTACAAGGCCGATCCTTACGCCTTCCACGCCGAGACCCGGCCGTCCAACGGCAGCAAGGTCTATGATCTGTCCGGCTTTGCATGGCACGACGCCGCATGGCAGGCCGCACAGAAAAAGGCAGATGTGATCAACGGCCCGATGAATATCTACGAGATGCACGCCGGCAGCTGGAAGCAGAAGGAGGGCGGCAAGCCCTACAACTATTCCGAGCTGGCGGACGAGCTGATCCCGTACATCAAAGATATGGGCTATACCCATGTAGAGCTGCTGCCGGTGATGGAATATCCGTTTGACGGCAGCTGGGGCTATCAGGTCACCGGCTATTTTGCACCCACCAGCCGCTACGGCACCCCCAAGGACTTTATGGCCTTCGTGGATAAGATGCACGCCGCAGGCATTGGCGTCATCATGGACTGGGTGCCCGCCCACTTCCCCAAAGACCAGTTCGGCCTGTACAATTTTGACGGCGAGGCCTGCTACGAGGACCCCAACCCCAAGCGCGGCGAGCACAAGGAGTGGGGCACCATGGTGTTCGACTTTGGCCGCAACGAGGTGCAGAGCTTCCTCATTTCCAGCGCACTGTACTGGCTGGAGCAGTACCACATCGATGGTCTGCGGGTGGACGCCGTGGCCTCCATGCTGTATCTGGACTACAACCGCAAGCAGGGCGAATGGGAGCCCAATAAGGACGGCGGCAAGGAGAACCTTGAAGCTATCGCCTTCCTGCGCAAGCTGAACAACACCGTGCTGGGCCGTCACCCCCACAAGTACATGATCGCCGAGGAGTCCACCGCGTGGCCCATGGTCACAAAGCCCGCTTCGGACGGCGGTTTAGGCTTCAACTTCAAGTGGAACATGGGCTGGATGAACGATATGCTCAGCTACATGAAGACCGACCCGCTGTTCCGCTCCGGCAACCACAACAAGGTGACTTTCAGTTTCTTCTACGCTTTCAGCGAGAACTTTGTTCTGCCCATCAGCCACGATGAGGTCGTGCACGGCAAGGGCAGCCTGCTGAACAAGATGCCCGGCGAGTATGACGACAAGTTTGCCAACCTGCGCACCTTCTTCGGCTATATGATGGCACACCCCGGCAAGAAGCTGCTGTTCATGGGACAGGAGTTCGGTCAGTTTGCCGAGTGGAACGAGACAAAGCAGCTGGACTGGATGCTGCTGGACTACGACAAGCACGCCGAGCTGCAGAACTACGTCCGCACCCTGAACGCCTTCTATAAAGAGCACCCTGCCCTCTGGCAGATCGATTACAGCTGGGAAGGCTTCCAGTGGATCGTACCGGACGACTCGCAGCAGAGCGTCATCGCCTTCCTGCGCAAGGATGCCGCCGGTAAGCAGATCCTTGTCATCTGCAACTTCAACCCCGTCCTGCGCGAGGGCTACACCCTCGGTGCACCGGTGTCCGGCACCTACAAGGAGATCCTGAACAGCGACGATGCCGCTTTCGGCGGCTCCGGCACTGTGCACAACAAGCCGGTGCGCACCCACAAAAAGCCGCAGCACGGCTTTGAGCAGAGCATCACCGTTACCCTGCCGCCCATGAGCACCCTGTACTTTGAGGTGCCCACAAAGCGCACCCGCAAGGCAGCAGAGGACAGCACGGACAAACCGGCAAAAAAGACCGCCAAAAAATCCACCGTCAAGGGCGCCGTGGAAAAGGCGGTAAAAAAGACGACCCGCAAGGCCAAAGCCGAGCTGGACGCCGACAAGCCGGTAAAAAAGACCCGCACCACCAAGGCCAAGGCCGCAGCGGACAAGCCGGTAAAGAAAACCGCCGCCAAGGCAAAGACCGCGGCAAAAGCAAAACCTGAGACCGAAGCAGAAACCAAACCTGCAAAGCGCACCCGCAAAGCAAAAGCACCCAAGGAGTAAGGATGCCCACACGGATGCACGCACGAACATTCTGATCTGTTGACTATCATTTCCAAAAAGGAAATGCTAAAGGGGAGAATAAAGCTATGGCAAAAGAAATCGTGGCAATGATCCTTGCCGGTGGACGTGGCTCGCGCTTATACGCGCTGACACAAAAGACGGCAAAACCTGCGGTGTCCTTCGGCGGTAAGTACCGCATCGTGGACTTCCCGCTGTCCAACTGCGTCAACTCCGATATCGACACCGTTGGTATCGCAACGCAGTACCAGCCCCAGAAGCTGAACGAGTACATCGGTAACGGTCAGCCTTGGGATCTGGACCGTCTGCACGGCGGTGTGCACACCCTGCCCCCTTACGAGCAGGCAAACGGCACCGACTGGTACAAGGGCACCGCAAACGCCATCTACCAGAACATCGGCTTCATCGACAGCTATGATCCCGAGTACGTCATCATCCTGTCCGGCGACCAGATCTGCAAACAGGACTACGCCGACTTCCTGCGCTTCCACAAGGAAAAGGGCGCAGAGTTCTCTGTGGCCGTTATGGAAGTGGACTGGAAGGAAGCTTCCCGCTTCGGCCTGATGGTAGCGGACGAGACCGACCGCATCACCGAGTTCCAGGAGAAGCCCCCGGTGCCCAAGTCCAATCTGGCCTCCATGGGCATCTACATCTTCAACTGGGATGTGCTCAAGAAGTATCTGATCGAGGACGAGGCTGACCCCAACTCCAAGAACGACTTCGGCATGAACATCATCCCCGCCCTGCTGCGTGACGGCCGCAAGATGTACGCCTACCGCTTTGCCGGTTACTGGCGCGATGTGGGCACCATCGACAGCCTGTGGGAAGCCAACATGGAAGTGCTGGACCCCGAAAACTCCGGCATTGATATCTTTGATAAGACCTGGAAAATTTACAGCCGCAACCCCGTGCTGCCCGCCCAGAAGATCGGCGAGCGCGCCGTTGTGCAGGACTCCCTCATCACCGAGGGCTGCAAGATCTACGGAAACGTCAAGCACTCTGTCCTGAGCGCAGGTGTTGTTGTGGAAGAGGGCGCTACCGTTGAGGACGCCGTGCTGATGGACGGTGTCGTGGTCAAGGCAGGTGCCGTGGTCAAGCGCTGCATCCTTGCTGAGGACGTTGTTGTGGGCGCAGGTGCAAAGGTCGGCGGCGAGGGCGCAATTGCCCACGTTGGCACCGGTCTGACCATCGGCGCAGGCGCTACCGTCAAGGAGGGCGCAAAAGTGTTTGAATCCGTCAAGGAGGGTGTGGAAGTATGCTGAGACAGAACACCAATGCGTTGGGTATCATTTTCCCCAACAGCTATGACAATACCGTTCCCGAGCTGGTGACCGAGCGCGCAATGGCCTCGATCCCCTTTGCGGGCCGTTACCGCATGGTAGACTTTGTGCTGTCCAGCATGGCCAACTGCGGCATTTCCAACGTTTCCATCGTGGTGCGTAAGAACTACCACTCCCTGATGGATCATCTGGGCACCGGCCGCGAATGGGATATGGCACGCCGTCACGGCGGCCTGAACATCGTGCCTCCCTTTGCAGAAAAGGGCGTGCGCATCTACTCCGGCCGTGTGGAGGCTTTGGGCTCCATTCTGAGCTTCCTCGAACACCAGAAGGAGAAGTATGTGGTCATGAGCGATGCCAACATCGCCGTCAACTACGACTTCAACGCCCTGCTGGCTGCTCATCAGGCCAGCGGTGCCGACGTGACCGTGGCCTATCAAAAGACCGAGATCCCCGAGGGCCGCAAGAACGACAACTACACCCTGACCATTGATGCTGATGGCCGCGTGACCGAGCTGCTGTTCAACGACTACCGCTCCGGTGTGCAGAATCTGGATCTGAACATCTATGTGCTGGAGCGCGAGACCCTGATCAAGCTGGTCAAGGATGCTACCGCCCGTGGTCTGATCTACTTCGAGCGCGACATTCTGGCGCACAACGTCAACATTCTGAACATCCATGCTCTGGAGTACACCGGCTATGTGGCTCATATCTGCGACATGAAGAGCTACTTTGACGAGAACCTGAAGCTGATCGATGACCGCAATCTGGAAGCGCTGTTCCCCAAGGGCAGCCCCATCTACACCAAGATCCGCGACGATAACCCCACCCGTTACGTCACCGGTTCCAAGGTCGTGGATTCCATTCTGGCCGACGGCTGCGTCATCGAAGGCACCGTGGAGAACTGCGTGCTCTTCCGCGGCGTCAAGGTCAAGAAGGGTGCTGTGGTCAAGAACTGTGTCCTGATGCAGGATACCGTGGTCGAGCCCAACGTGGAGCTGGACTGCGTTGTCACCGATAAGAACGTGAAGATCACCGCCGGCAAAAAGCTGTCCGGCACCGAGAGCTTCCCGGTCTACGTCCAGAAGAACCACACCGTCTGATCGATGCAATATCCATAGGGGCGGCTTCCTCCCCGGTAGCCCCTCTTGAGAGGGGCGGGGGCACCTGTGTGCCCCCGCCTGCTCTTTTGTATGCAAGGTTCGCGCCGCTTTTTATGGCGGCGGGGAGCGCGAACATCTGCCTGTATCATGGAAGGAGCGAATCCTATGAAGATCCTGTATGCTGCTTCGGAAGCCAATCCCTTTGCCAAATCCGGCGGTCTGGCCGATGTGGCAGGTGCCCTGCCCAAAGCGCTGGTCAAGGACGGCGTGGACGCCCGCGTCATCATGCCCCTGTACGGCGATTTGAAGTACCGCGATAAGCTGGAATACGTTACCAACTACTCTGTACCTGTGGGCTGGCGCAGCCAGTACTGCGGCCTGTTCAAGGCCGATGTGGACGGCGTGACCTACTACTTCCTCGACAACGAATATTACTTCAAGCGCCGTGGTCTGTACGGCTTCTACGATGACGGCGAGCGCTTCGCCTTCTTCTCCCGCGCCGTGCTGGAGACCTTGTTCTACATCGACTTCACCCCCGATATCATCAACTGCAACGACTGGCAGACCGCTCTGGTGCCGGTGTACCTGAACCTGTACTATCGTCATCTGGACAAGTTCAACCGCATCAAGACCGTGTTCACCATCCACAACATTGCCTATCAGGGCAAGTATGGCACCGATATTCTGGAAGATACCTGCGGCATCGGCCACCGGGACCAGCATATCGTGGAGTACGACGGCTGCGCCAACTTCATGAAGGGCGCTTTCGAGACTGCCGACAAGATCACCACCGTCAGCCCCACCTACGCACAGGAGATCCTTGACCCGTGGTTCAGCTACGGTCTGGACGCTCTGCTGCGTGAGAAGCAGTACAAGCTGTGCGGCATCCTGAACGGCATCGATATGGACGCCAACGACCCCGCCACCGACAAGAACATCCCCTTCAATTACAGCATCAAGACCTTTGAGACCGGCAAGGCCAAGTGCAAGGAAGCTTTGCAGGACAGGTTTGGTCTGAACAAAGACGGCAGTCCCGTCTTTGGCATGGTCAGCCGCATGGTGGGCATGAAGGGCTTTGACCTCGTGCAGAGCATCGCTGACGGTCTGGTGGACCGCGGCATCCAGCTGGTCATTCTGGGCAGCGGCGAGAGCCAGTACGAAAACTTCTTCTCCGACCTGTGCGGCCGTCACCCGGGCCGCGTAGGCACCTACATCGGCTTTGAGCCCAAGCTTTCGCAGGAGATCTACGCCGGTGCCGACGCCTTCATCATGCCCTCCAAGAGCGAGCCCTGCGGTCTGGCACAGATGGTGGCCTGCCGCTACGGCACGCCTCCCATCGTCCGCGAGACTGGCGGTCTGCGCGACTCCATCCACGACAGCACCATGGGTGACGGCAACGGCTTTACCTTTGCCGGTTACAACGCCCACGAGCTGTATGTGGCCTGCTGCAACGCACAGGATGCCTACAACAACAAGGAAAACTGGAAGAACCTCGTGCGTCACTGCATGGAGTGCGATTTCAGCTGGGACGTTTCCGCCAAGAGCTACGAAGGTCTGTACAACGAGACCGCAAACCTCTGGTAAGCGCCTGAATCCCAAAGCACCCGCCGGGGCTGCCGCACAAACGTGCGGCAGCCCCTTTTTTTGCTTCTTTTTCCGCTTTTTACACTCTGCACAAATTTTTCCGCAAAGTTTGTGCAATGATGTGCCCGCAGGCGCACAATGTGTGTTATAGGTGCACATTTATGGAACCAGTCTGAACAAACTATGAAGTTTTACTATATTTCGGTGGAGAATTGATTGCAATATCCGACGTTTTGAAGTATACTGAGAGCATAGACTTTTTTGGCTGCCTGTCCGTCTCTGGTATTTTTTCCAAATGCTGGAATGCGGGCGGCACCCGCAGAAAGGAGCGGCGCAGGACTTGAAGGGCTGGTACAAGGCTTTGGAAGATCTGGTCTGGCTGACCCAGCTGGGGCTGAATATGCTGCTGCCGCTGGTGCTCTGCCTTGCCGGATGCTGGTGGGCCGTGGAGCATTGGGGCTGGCCGGAATGGCTGTTTTTGCCCGCTGTGGGTCTGGGGCTTGCCGCCGGGGCGCAGAACTTCTGGGTGTTCTGCAAGGAACGGCTGGAGCGCTCCAAACACGAAAAAAATCATCGGGTGGGCTTTAACTCCCACCAGTAATGGAGGTCCGTTTTTATGAAATTGCAGCCGGAATCCAAAAAGGAGCTGCTGCGCATCGCCTGCGGCGTGTCTCTGTGCACTGCCGTGATGTGGGTGGTGTTTGCAGCGCTGCATCTGGTGGGCTGGGTGGTCTTTGACTACCGGGTGCTGCTGGGCGGCATCATCGGCGCGCTGGTGGCTATCGGCAACTTTGCCGGCATCTGCTTCGTGGTGCAGAAGGTCATTGACGAGCCGGACGAAAAAAAGCGTAAAGCGCAGCTGCAGATATCCTATAATACAAGGATGCTGCTGCAGGCGTTGTGGATCATTATAGCCATTGCGGCTCCGTGCTTCCAGGCGTTTGCAGGCGTTCTGCCGCTGCTGTTCCCCAGAGTTACGATCTATTATCTCCAGATAACCGGGAAGTACAAGCCGCTCACGCCCCCGCAGGAGCCGGTGGACATCTCTGTGGAAGATGACCCCGCCCCCGCCAAGGCGTCTGCGGTGCAGCCCCGTGACGAAGGGGGTGAACAAGAATAAATGGAACTGAACGGCGCAAAGATCCTGTATACCATCCACACCAATATCCCCCTGCTGGGTGATTTTAAAATTACCCAGACCTTGGTAAGCACTTGGATCGTCATGGCGCTGCTCTCGGGTTTTGCCATCTGGCTGGGGCACGACCTCAAGCTGGAAAATGTGTCCAAACGACAGGCCGCAGCCGAGTTCATCGTAACGCGGCTGGAGCAGTTCGTGCACGACAACATGGGCTTCCACTTCGATCAGTATATCCCCTTGGTCGGTGCTATTTTTGCACTGAGCATCGGATGCAACCTGATCAGCGTTGTCGGCCTGTGGAGCCCCACGGCCGACCTGAACACCGAGGCAGCGTGGGCCATCGTGGTGTTTGTTCTGATCATGTACTACAAGATCAAGACGAACGGCATTCTGGCCTACCTCAAGGGTCTGCTCGATCCGATCTTTATCATGGCACCCATCAATGTGCTGTCGGAGATCTCTACCCCTGTCAGCATGGCGTTCCGTCACTTCGGCAACATCCTGTCCGGTACGGTCATCTCCACACTGCTGTACTGGGCACTGGCAAGTCTGAGCCACGTCATCTTTGGCTGGCTGCCGGGCTTCCTGAGTCAGATCCAGCTGTTCCAGATCGGCATCCCGGCCTTTACCGGTTTGTATTTCGACTGGTTCGGCGGCTGCATTCAGGCGTTCATCTTCTGTACCCTGACCACAATCTTCATCAAACGTGCTGCCGGTGAGGACTAAGGCCTTCCGGCATCCCCCAAAACACAAACACATTTTAGGAGGACAAATCTTATGACTGATTTCCAGTATCTGGCTCGTGGTATCGCTCTGGCAGGCTGCGGCATCGGCGCAGGCTGCGCACTGATCGCAGGTATCGGCCCCGGTATCGGCGAAGGCAACGCTGCTGCTGCTGCCTGTGAGGCCGTTGGCCGTCAGCCGGAGTGCAAGAGCGACGTTACCAGCACCCTGATCCTCGGCGTTGCCCTTTCCGAGACCACCGGTATCTACGGCTTTGTCACCGGCCTGCTGCTGATCTTCCTGGCTCCCGGTATGTTCATGAAGTATCTGGCATAAGCCTCCCGGTCCGAAATAATAACGAAAGGAGACGCTTATGGAACTGTATCAGGCGTTGATCACGCTGGATGGCTGGACCTTTCTGGCCCAGATCTGCAACCTGATGATCCAGCTGGTCATCTTCAAAAAGTTCCTGCTGAAGCCGATCAAACAGGTGATCGCCGACCGCAAGGCCAAGGCCGACAGCGAGATCGCAGATGCGCAGAAGCTGCGCACCGAGGCTGAAGCCATGAAGGCGGAGTACGAGCAGAACCTGCAGAACGCCCGCACCGAGGCCAACCAGATCGTAGCTACGGCGCAAAAGACCGCCACCGCCCGCTCGGAAGAGATCGTGGGCGAGGCCCGCGCACAGGCCGCTGCACTGAAGCAGAAGGCCGAGGCTGACATTGCGCAGGAGCGCAAGAAAGCCGTGAACGAGGTCAAGGACGAGATCGGCGGCATCGCCATGGAGATCGCATCCAAGGTGGTGGAGCGCGAGATCAGCGAGAAGGACCACAAGGACCTGATCGACGAATTTATCAAAAACGTGGGTGAAGCATCATGACCGAAACTGCAAAGATGTACGGCGGCAGTCTGTACGATCTGGCGGCAGAGGAAGGGCTGGAGACCCGCATTCTGGGCGAACTTGACGAGGTGCAACAGCTTCTGAAGCAAAACCCGGACTACCTGCGGCTGCTCAGCACCCCCAGCATCCCCAAAAAGGAGCGCTGCGGCCTGCTGGACGAAGCCCTGCGCGGGCAGGTCCACCTCTATGTGCTGAACTTTTTAAAGATCCTGTGCGAAAAGGGCACCCTGCGGGAGCTGTCCGGCTGCGCACGGGCCTACCGCATCCGCTACAATCAGGCGCACGGCATTCTGGAAGCCACAGCCATCTCGGCTGTTCCGCTGACAGAGCAGCAGCGCGCGGCGCTGCACGCCAAGCTGGAAAGCCTGACCGGCAAGACCATCGACCTTAAAACCAAGGTGGATGCCAAGGTGCTGGGCGGTATCCGGCTGGATATCGAGGGCACCGAGCTGGACGGCACCGTCCAGAACCGTCTTGCCTCCCTGCGCCGGGATATTGCGGCGGTCACTTTGTAACTTTTTCCCTGCCCTTTGCAAACGGGGCAGAGCACAGAACGAATTTCCACCCGAAATGACTATTATGAATTGAGTGGTGAACAAACAAAGATGCAACTGAAACCTGAAGAGATCTCCAAGATCATCCGTGCGCAGATCAAGCATTACGAAAATGCCATCGAGCAGAGCGAGACCGGCACGGTCATTATGGTGGGCGACGGCATCGCCCGGGCCAGCGGTCTGGAAAAGTGCATGGCAGGCGAGCTGCTCCAGTTTGACAACGGCGAATACGGTATGGCCCAGAACCTTGAGGAAAATACCGTTTCCATCGTGCTGCTGGGCTCGGATGCCGGCATCAAAGAAGGCAGCATCGTCAAGCGCACCGGCAAGGTGGTTTCCGTGCCGGTGGGCGATGCCATGATCGGCCGCGTGGTCAACGCACTGGGCCAGCCCATCGACGGCGCAGGCCCCATCGAGACCACCGAGTACCGCGCCATTGAGAGCCGCGCTCCCGGCATCATCGAGCGCCAGCCCGTCAAGGAGCCGCTGCAGACCGGTATCAAGGCCATCGACTCCATGATCCCCATCGGACGCGGCCAGCGCGAACTGATCATCGGTGACCGCCAGACCGGCAAGACCACCATCGCCTCCGATACCATCATCAACCAGAAGGGCAAGGACGTCATCTGCATTTACGTTGCCATCGGTCAGAAGCGTTCTACCGTGGCAAACCTTGTGCAGAGCCTGACCGAAGCCGGTGCCATGGGCTACACCATCGTGGTGTCCGCTACCGCCTCCGAGCTGTCTCCCCTGCAGTATATCGCCCCTTACTCCGGCTGCGCCATGGGCGAATACTTCATGCAGCAGGGCAAGCACGTCCTCATCATCTACGATGACCTTTCCAAGCACGCTGTGGCTTACCGTGCCCTGTCGCTGCTGATCCGCCGTCCCCCGGGACGCGAGGCTTACCCCGGCGATGTTTTCTATCTGCACTCCCGTCTGCTGGAGCGCGCTGCCAAGCTTTCCAATGAGCTGGGCGGCGGCAGCCTGACGGCTCTGCCCATTATCGAGACGCAGGCGGGCGATGTTTCCGCCTACATTCCCACCAACGTTATCTCCATCACCGATGGTCAGATCTTCCTGGAGACCGAGCTGTTCCACTCCGGCGTTATGCCGGCAGTCAACCCCGGTATCTCGGTGTCCCGTGTCGGCGGCAACGCTCAGATCAAGGCCATGAAGAAGGTGGCCGGCACCCTGAAGCTGATCTACTCCCAGTACCGCGAGCTGCAGTCCTTTGCACAGTTCGGCTCTGATCTGGACGCCGACACCAAGGCTCGTCTGGCACAGGGCGAGCGCATCGTGGAGGTGCTCAAGCAGAACCGCTCCGCGCCCGTACCTGTGGAAAAGCAGGTCGCCATCCTGTACGCCACCATCCACGATTACCTTGTCAACGTCAAGGTGCCGGATGTGGCAGAGTACGAGAAGAGCCTGTACGAGTATCTGGACAACGATGCCGCCGGGGCTGCCGTAATGGACACCATCCGCACCACCGGCAATCTGGATAAGGACACCGAGGAGCAGCTCAAGACCGTGCTGACCCGGTACACCGAAAGCTTTGTCAAGGCGCATTAAAGGGAAGGAGGCGTAACGCATGGCTGGTTCCATGAAGGACATCAAGCTGCGCATCAAAAGCGTAGAGAGCACCATGCAGATCACCAAGGCCATGGAGCTGGTGGCTTCCTCCAAAATGCGCCGTGCCAAGGAGCGGGTCGAGCACAGCCGACCCTATTTTGAAACGCTGTACAAGACCCTGACCGAGATCGCGGCAGCGGACCCCCGGGCCCGCAACCCCTATCTGCGCCGCAGCGAGATCAAGCGCACGCTGCTGGTGGTCATTGCCGGTGACCGCGGCCTTGCCGGCGGTTACAACGCCAATGTGCTCAAGCTGGCCGCACAGGAAAGCGGCAACGTGGAGGTGCTGCCCATCGGCAAGCGCTCGGCAGAATATTTTGCCCACCACGAAGCCGAACTGTTCACGCAGGAAGTGCTGCTGGCCGCCGATGTATCGGTGGGACAGTGCTTCCAGCTGGCGCGCCAGATCACCGAAGGGTACCGCAAGGGCGAGTTTGACGCCGTAAAGCTTTGCTACACCCGGTTCGATTCCATGATGACCCAGACGGCAGTTTCCATCGAGGTGCTGCCGCTGGCTATGGAGCCCACCGAGCAGCAGAAGGCGGAGGCGCGCCGCAGTCAGATCTTGTACAAACCCAGCAGCGAGGAAGTATTCAGCGCGATCATCCCGGAGTATGTGGCCGGTGTCGTCTACGGTGCCGTGTGCGAGAGCGTGGCCAGCGAGCTGGCTGCCCGCCGCACCGCCATGGACGCTGCCACCAAGAACGCCGGCGAGATGATCGACCATCTCAACCTGTATTATAACCGTGCCCGTCAGGCTGCTATCACGCAGGAGATCACCGAGATCGTGGCCGGCGCGGAGAACTAAGACTATCAAGAAGGAGTTGTAGCCTATGTCCGAAAAACATATCGGCAAGGTGATCCAGGTCATTGGCCCGGTGCTGGACATCCAGTTCAAGGATGGCGAGCTACCGGAGCTGCTCAACGCCATTGAGATCGACAACCACGGCCAGAAGCTGGTGGTGGAGGTCGCTCAGCTGACCGGCGACAATGTGGCACGCTGCATTGCCATGAGCAGCACCGATGGTCTGGTGCGCGGCACAGATGCCGTGGACACCGGCGAGTCCATCAAGGTGCCTGTAGGCGACCAGTGTCTGGGGCGCGTGTTCAACCTGCTGGGCGAGCCTGTGGATAACAAGCCCGCCCCCACCCCGGATGCCTACTGGCCCATCCACCGTCCCGCTCCCAGCTACGAGGAGCAGCAGTCCACCACCGAGATCCTTGAGACCGGCATCAAGGTGGTCGACCTGATCTGCCCCTACGCCAAGGGCGGTAAGATCGGCCTGTTCGGCGGCGCCGGTGTCGGCAAGACCGTCCTGATCCAGGAGCTGATCTATAACATCGCCACCGAGCACAACGGTTACTCGGTGTTTACCGGCGTCGGCGAGCGCACCCGCGAGGGTAACGACCTGTACGGCGAAATGACCGAGAGCGGCGTTATCAACAAGACCGCGCTGGTCTACGGCCAGATGAACGAGCCCCCGGGAGCCCGTATGCGCGTGGCACTGTCCGGCCTGACCATGGCGGAGTACTTCCGCGATGTAAAAAATCAGGACGTGCTGCTGTTCATTGATAACATCTTCCGCTTCACGCAGGCCGGTTCCGAGGTGTCCGCACTGCTGGGCCGTATGCCCTCTGCCGTTGGCTACCAGCCCACGCTGGCCACCGAGATGGGCGCCCTGCAGGAGCGCATCACCTCCACCCGCAAGGGCTCCATCACCTCGGTGCAGGCCGTCTACGTTCCCGCCGACGACCTGACCGACCCCGCCCCTGCCACCACCTTTACCCATCTGGATGCCACCACGGTGCTGAGCCGTGACATTGCATCGCAGGGCATCTACCCCGCTGTGGACCCGCTGGACTCCACCAGCCGCATCCTCAGCCCGGAGGTCGTGGGTCAGGAGCACTACGAGATCGCCCGCGCTGTCCAGAAGGTGCTGCAGCGCTACAAGGAGCTGCAGGACATCATCGCCATCATGGGCATGGACGAGCTGAGCGAGGAGGACAAGCGTACCGTCAGCCGCGCCCGCAAGGTGCAGCGCTTCCTGAGCCAGAGCTTCCATGTGGCAGAGCAGTTCACCGGTATGCCCGGCCAGTATGTGCCGCTGAAGGAGACCCTGCGGGGCTTTAAGATGATCCTGAGCGGCGAGTGCGATGAGCTGCCCGAGAGCGCATTCCTGTTCGCGGGCACCATCGATGACGTGTTCGCAAAAGCGAAGAAGGGGTAAGCCATGACGACCTTTCATCTGACGGTGGTCACGCCGGACGGCTGCGCCTTTGAAGGTCAGGCCGAGCGCATCGTCTGCCGCGCCATTGATGGCGATATCGCCATTCTGGCAAAGCATGGCGACTACTGCACGGCACTGGGCATGGGCGAGGCGCACATTGTGGATGCCGACGGTCAGCGCCGCCGCGCAGCCTGCATGGGCGGCCTGCTCAGCGTGCTGGACGGGGACGTGCGTCTGGTGGCTACCACTTGGGAATGGGCCGAGGACATCGATCAGGCGCGTGCGGAGGCTTCCAAGAAGCGCGCCGAGGAGATCCTTGCCCGCAAGAACCTGAATGACCGTGAGTACGAGCTGGCACAGGCACGCCTGAAACGCGCGCTGGTGCGCACCTCTGTCCGTTAAACCTGTATGCAAAAAGGCACCCGCAGCCGGATGGCTGTGGGTGCCTTTTTTGCGCAGGACAATTTCAAATGCGCTCCGCAGGTAGCGGCCTCGCCCTCTCAGTCTCGCTACGCTCGCCAGCTCTCCCAAAGGGAGAGCCCTTGGCATGGCGGTACACTTTCAGGTTAAACTGCAAAGTTTGCGGGCGTACCCGCTCCCCCTCGGGGGAGCTGTCGCGCAGCGACTGAGGAGCTATAAATCGGCGGAGCCGGAAAAAACGGTTAAAAGATCTTCACGCCGAACAGGCGTGAATCTTCAGTTTTTTCCGGTGTAGCCCACCCCTTTGGGGTTAAAAGGGGCGAGCAGCCCCTTTTTCGTGGCTCCAGCGCGTCGAAATCGCTGGCACTTTTCTGGTTCTCTTTTGGTGTCAAAAGAGAACGTCTCTTGGCTGTATCCTCCTGCCCTCGCGGCGCGCATTCCAAACCGTTTTACCCCCGGTTCGCCCGCTCGATCAGGGTGCGGATGTGGTGCGCCAGCATCTCCACGGCGGTGCTGTTCTCGCCGCCATTGGGCACAATGATGTCCGCGTTGCGCTTGCTGGGTTCTACAAAGGCTTCGTGCATCGGCTTGACCGTGGTAAGGTACTGGTCGATCACGCTGTCCAAGCTGCGCCCCCGCTCCTTTACGTCCCGCAGGATACGCCGCAGGATGCGCTCGTCCGCGTCAGTGTCCACAAAGATCTTGTAGTCGAACAGGGCGCACAGCTCCGGCTCTACAAAGGGCAGAATGCCCTCCACGATCAGCACCGGGGCGGGCTCGATGTGCTGCACCTCGTTGCTGCGGTTGTGGTTGGAGTAATCGTACACCGGGCAGTCGATGGCGCGTCCGGCCTTCAGCTCCTGTAAATGGTAGATGAGCAATGCGTTGTCGAAGGCGTCCGGGTGGTCGTAATTTAGCTTGCAGCGCTCTTCAAAGGGCAGTTCGTCGTGGCGCTTGTAGTAGCTGTCGTGGGAGATCAAGCGCACCTCGTCCTCCTCAAAGCGCTCCTTCAGCCGCAGTGCAAGGGTAGTCTTGCCGCTGCCCGAGCCGCCCGCAATGCCAATGATCAGATTGTTCATGATGCAAACTCCTTCTGCACAAAATCTGCCGGTTTCTGTGGAAAAACCGGTCGGAATGGATTATAATAGATATGTATATATTCTGCTGCCCAGGGGCTGTTGCCGCCCGGCAGCAGTTCTTCCCTTTTATCATAGCACAAAATGTGTCGTTTGGACAGGGTTTGCAGGCCATCCTCACGAAAATCAATTTTCCGAATGACAGCTTCCCCCGGAAGGGACAGATTCTCCCCGCGCCGGGGAGAAATGTCACCGTAGGTGACAAAGAGGGGAACGGCTGTCACCGCAGGGGACTGATGAGGCGCAGGCAAGCGGCAGCTTGTGGGAAATCCCCCTCATCCGTCTGCTCACTGCGTTCGCCGGCACATTTACGGAAAAGGACGGTCAAAATGCCAAAAGAAACATTGCAGCACACCATGAAAAGTAAGGTTCGGGTCTTTGAGGACGGCAGCATCCGCCTGCTCCGCAAAGGCCAGAAAGGGCTCATCCACGCCATCTTCAGCCGCTTTGGGCTGGTGCTGGTGCTGCTGGTGCTACAATTCGGGGCGCTGTTCAGCCTGATGCGCTGGTTCAGTAACCTGCTGCCCCACTACTTGGGCGGCACCTTGCTGGTCACGGCGGCCATGATGGTCTACCTGCTCAATCAGGACATGAACAACAGCGTGCGCATCCCGTGGCTGGTGGTCACGGCGCTGGCGCCTGTGCTGGGCGTGCTGCTGTTCTGGTACACCAAGGAGGATGTCGGCCACCGGATGCTCAAAAAGCGCCTGCTGGAGCTGGAGGGGCAGACCCGCAGTCAACTGCCGCAGAACAAAAAGACGGGCAAGGCACTGGATGCCGACTGCCCCGGCGCGGCCTCTCTGGCGCAGTATCTGCGGGGACGGGGCGGCGGCTTCCCGGTGTACGAAAACACGCAGGTGACCTATTTCCCCAGCGGAGAAGCCAAGTTTGCTGCGCTGCTGCCCCAGCTGGAAAGCGCCACCCAGTACATTTTTCTGGAATACTTCATCATCGACGAGGGCCTGATGTGGGGGCGCATTCTGGAAATTCTGGCACGCAAGGCCGCGCAGGGCGTGGATGTGCGGGTGATGTATGACGGCACCTGCGAGTTCTCCACCCTGCCCCGGGACTACCCCAGACGGCTGGAAGCGCTGGGTATCCGGTGCAAGGTATTTGCGCCGGTCACGCCCTTTGTTTCCACCCACTACAACTACCGCGACCACCGCAAAATTTTAGTCGTAGATGGCCGCGTAGGCTTTACCGGCGGCGTGAATCTGGCCGACGAGTACATCAACCACATTGAAAAATACGGCCGCTGGAAGGACGCTGCGGTCATGCTGGAGGGCGAGGGCGTGCGCACCATGACTGCCCTGTTTTTGCAGATGTGGAGCATCCAACGCGAGCCGGAGTTTGCCCAGTTCCTTACCCGCCCCATCCCGGAAACGCAGGCCAACGGCTTTGTCATCCCCTACGGCGACTGCCCGCTGGATGGCGAGCGGGTGGGCGAGATGGTGTACATCGACCTGCTCAACCGCGCCCGGCGCAGTGTACATATCATCACGCCCTACCTTATTCTGGACGGCGAGCTGGAGACTGCCCTGCGCTTTGCCGCAGAGCGCGGCGTAGATGTGCACCTGATTTTACCCGGCAAGCCGGACAAGTGGTTTGCTTATGCGCTGGCTAAGACCCATTACCTGTCGCTGCTGTCCTCTGGTGTGAAGATCAGCGAGTGGGTGCCCGGCTTCACCCACGCCAAGGTGATGATCATGGACGGGCAGGAGGCGGTCGTGGGCACCATCAATCTGGATTACCGCAGTCTGTACCACCACTTTGAAAACGCGGTCTGGATGCGTGGCGTGGACTGTCTGCCTCGCATTGAGGCTGATTTTCAAGATACACTGGCACAGTGCCGCACGGTAGAACCCACCCGCCAGAGCGTCTGGCAGGGCAAAAAGCTGCTGCATCTGGTGGGTATGATGCTCAAGTTCATCGCCCCGCTGATCTAAACGAAGAACGCCCCGGAAACGCTGTCAAACGTTTCCGGGGCGTTCTTTGCTTATGCTTTTGCGCCTGCCGGCACTTTCTTTTTTTTCAGGGTGGAGGGCATCGCCATCAGCGGATCGCCCACCACATGATGATAGACCTCCTCGTAACGGTCCAGCATCACATCGTACTCAAAATTTGTATGGACGTACTCGATCTGTTGCTGCCGCATTGCGTCCGGGTACTCCTGTGCGCATTCTCGCTCCAGCGCCCGGGCAAGGTCGTCCGTATCCTCCGGCGTAAAGGCCGCACCATAAATGTCGGTCACGACCGTATTCTCGGGGATATCGCTCACCAGACACCGTGCACCGATAGACAGCGCCTCCAGCAAAGAAAGGGAAAGTCCCTCGGTGTGGCTGGGCAGAACGAACAGTCCACAGTTGCTGTAAAGCTCCTTCAGCGGGTCACCCACCACATAGTCTGTCATGATGATATTGGGGTCATCCTGTGCCTGCTGCTGTACCGCTCTGCAATATTCGCTATCGTCCAGTGGGCCGACCAGTACAAGCTTTTTCCCTGTCTTGGCCTTGCGGTAGCCCTCCACCAGATCCATCGTGCCCTTTTCCGGCGAGATGCGCCCCACATACAGGATGTACTCTCCCTGTTCCAGCCCATATTTTTCCCGGATCAGACTGCAATCGTGCCTTTCATAAAAGCGGATGGCATTGGGGATCAGAATGGAGGCGCGGTCATATTTCTGCAAAAAATAGTTCCACTCCGTCTCCGAAAGCACCACCAGATCATCCGCATATTTTGCGGCGATCCTCTCTCCCAGCTTCATGTAACGGCTTGCAAAGCCGCGCCACTTGTCCACCTTCCAGTTCAAACCGTGCACCGTACATACGGTGTGCTTGCCGAACAGTTTAGCGATCAGCAGCGGTACGCTGGGCCCGATGGCGTGGTAATGGATCACATCAAAGCCCCGGAACAGCGCATCAAAAGTAGCCAGAAAAGAGTAGATCGTAGCATTCAGTGCAGGCTTTTGCAGGGTAAACACCCGCCGTGCGTGAACGCCATCCACATCGTACACATTATGGTGCTTTTCCAAGCCGCGGTTATACACGGTAACGTCATAGTCGCGTTCCGCCAGACTTCTGGCCAGCCCGCCAACCATGACCTCCACACCGCCCGAGCGACTCGGAAAATCCTTGTGCCCGATCATCGCCACCTTCACCGCAACTACTTCCTTTCATTTTGTAATACATCCTCGTCAAATCCCATTTTTCATCACAGTAACATATTATTATTGTATCATAAGCATCCCTTAGCTGCAACTAATTCCTATGAAGTACTTTAACAAAATATGAATTTTCAATTATATCTTGCTTTATTTGTAGAGAATTCATCTTCTATACGTAAAAAAAAGCCCTGAGATTTTCATCTCAGAGCTTTCAGTTAAGTCGGCGACTACCTATTTTCACAAGCCGTTTCCAGCTAACTATCTTCGGCAC
>OBRJ01000223.1_pt1 | contig 48193 bp, 45 predicted proteins | sample 1494831 | NCBI WGS metagenome assembly OBRJ01 (sample SAMEA3360658, study PRJEB22359) | human gut metagenome | biome: ENVO:urban biome; feature: ENVO:human-associated habitat; material: ENVO:feces | place: Bangladesh | collected 2011
GAATTATGGTTGGTTTTGACTTTGTCAAAACCCGCACTCTGGCATATGTTCAATCGTATTGATTGATTACCTATCATTGTTCAGTTTTCAAAGATCTGTACCAGTCTCTACCATCTTCTTTCGAAGTGTTTCATCAACTGGCGACTTGATTATTCTATCAAGTTCAGCTCATTCCGTCAAGTACTTTTTCAAAACTTTTTAGAAGTTTTTTTGTGCTCATCGTTTGTGCTGTGTCCTAACGACTTGTATAGTATAGCACAAATTAAATAATCGTCAACACATAAAACCTTTGTTCTTGCAACTTCATTTTAAATTCACTACATCAAATCATAAGCATGCCTTAATTTCTTATTAATTCAGGTTTTAAATTGTATAACATCCTTTTTTCAATTACTTTAATTCATTTTATCTTTAACTAACCTTCGCTAATTACTACTAAAGCTAAATAAAAAGAACCTCTCTAGACTGTATCCTAGAGAGGTTCAGTACTTTCACCATTATTATAGTAAAAGTAGTTCATATATTATTGTTGATTACGTACGTCGTTTTTGTTACGGCTCTTCCAGATAGCCCATAAGGATGTCGCTACGCAGATAGAGGAGTACGCACCACTAGCAAAGCCGATGATCATACAAAGCGCAAAGTTCTTCGTTGTATCTCCACCAAATACATAAAGAGATACGCAGGCAAACATAACAGTTGCCAATGTATAGAAACTACGATGAATACTTTGTGTAACAGAGGCGTTTGCAAGGTCTGCAAATGTATCAGAACGTTTATGCGTATGTGTATTTTCACGAACGCGGTCAAAGATAACTACAGACTCATTCATGGAATAACCTACAACTGTAAGTACAGCTGCCAAGAAGGATGCATCAATTTCCAATTGGAAATAAGAGAATACACCAAGTACCATAATCAAGTCATGGAAAATCGCAATCAACGCAGAGATAGCTACTTTATATTCAAATCGATAAGAAATATAAATCGCTAACGCCAAGAATGCAATGAGAAGGTTTGTTAACGCATGTTCTGTTACTTCAGAACCGATAACAGCACCTACTGTTTCAATACGTTTAACAGTATTCTGACCAACGTTTTTAGTCAAAGACTCAACAACGGCAGCGCTTTCACTAGATTCAAGGTTACGAGTACGGATCATTACATCCTTACCAGATGTATCGCCTGTAGTATCACCAGAAAGCTGAATTTGTGCGTTTTCAAGATTGTATTCTTTCAAAACATCACGAACTTGGCTAACCTCTACAGGTTGTTCAAATACTACTTCAACAATCGTACCACCTGTGTAGTCGATACCAAAGTTAAAACCTTTCATGAATATCGATATTAAGCTAATGATTACAAGGATGGAGGAAATAGCAAACCACCAACGATGATGTTTAACTACGTTTAATGTCATTTGCGTTTACCTCCTTTCAATACTTTTGGTGCAAATGCGTCAGCACTTGTGCTTGGAGAAATATTCGCACCAAACCAGAATGGATGGTTTGTAAAATTACATTCAATTAGCATGCGCAATAAGAAACGGCTTACGATAATTGCTGTAAACATACTTACTACTACGCCCACACCTAAGCTGATAGCAAAGCCTTTTACAGGGCCAGAACCTAAAACAGTTAAGATACCAGCTGTGATGATAACGGATACGTTCGCATCTGTAATAGTTGCCAACGCACGGCTGAAACCAGCCTCCATAGATACGCGCATAGATTTACCAGAGAATACCTCTTCTTTGAAACGTTCAAAGATAAGGATGTTCGCATCTACCGCCACACCCATGGACAAGATAATACCTGCGATACCAGGTAACGTCATTGTAGCACTAAAACCTTTACCTAATACTAGGAGTAAAAGCATTACATATACAAGCAATGCAATATTAGCTACGATACCGGATAAGCGATATAAAATAACCAAGAAAATCATGATCATCGCAATACCAGCACTGAAAGCTACTATGGATTTGTCTTTGGAGTCTTGCCCCAGAGAAGGACCTACTGTACGCACCTCTAATACATTAATTTTAACAGGCAATGCACCAGAACGTAATAAGATAGCTAAATCTTTAGCTTCTTCTAAGCTTTGGCTACCAGAGATAGTTGCTTTACCACCTGTAATCGCTTGTTGTACTACAGGATTAGTCAATTCTTGACCGTCTAATGTAATCGCAATGCGACGGCCGATATTTTTAGAAGTCAAGTCAGCAAACTTTTTAGCCCCTTCATCACTTAACTCAATGGCAACAAGTGGTTGTTTGTTTTGACCTAATTCTTCTTTCGCATCTTTTAAGTCATCGCCAGTCATAACAGTTTGGCCTTGGTCATTTTTAAATTCCAACACCGCTGTTTTACCGATACGTTTAATCGCTTCGTCAGGATCTTTTACACCTGGCAATTCGATGATAATACGACGAGCACCTTCACGTTGTACTAATGGTTCAGATAAACCCATTTCATTAATACGACGCTCTAAGATTTGCTTTGCCCGTTCAACTGCATCATTGTCAGCTTTACCAGTTGCAGAATCTTCTGCTTCCAATACGATATGCGTACCACCTTGCAAATCAAGGCCTTGTTTCAAAGAACCCGCTAAAGGTTCAATACAATACGCAAAAGTACCAATGATGACAGCAACGACTACTAAAAACTTGATAATAGCTTTACCGTTCAAAATAGTTGCTCCCTTCTACTATACACAATGTATAACGCCCTGCTCTGTCACAATTTTGCTCATCTGTTGGTCCAATGCATCCATAGGAATCGGTGTATCCCACAATTGTACTGACCAACATACGCCCATAAATGTACTTGGTGAAAGTTCCTTGAGAAATCGATCATAATACCCATTCCCCATCCCCATGCGACCACCTTGACGGTCAAAGCCAGCACCAGGCACTAAAATCAAATCCAAGTCATGTGGATTAATAACCTCGTATGGCTCAGAGGGAATGCGTATATTTAACACACCCCGAGTGATAGATTCTAGAGACTTGAGACGAACTGCAATCATAGTCGTCTTATCAGTACATACTGGAACGTATACAGATTTACCATGTTCTAAAGCATGACGAATCACATCGTCTAAATTGGCCTCTTTGGGCATCGCCAAATAGGCCATAATGGCATTTGCTGATATATATTCAGGACAATTGACAATCTGCTTCGTCAATAGAGTCGTCCACGTATTACAATCAGCAACGGATAAAGCAGCGCGCTGGGACTTGCACGCCCGTCGCACTGCTTCCTTTGTATTCATTATTTTTCTTCCTTGTTTTTCTTTGAAAGCACGTTAGCCACTGCAGTACGAGCAAAGGTTAACTCAACTTTTTCAGATACTTGAACTTTTACTTTTTCATCATCAAGTTCTACGATTTCGCCATAAATACCGCCAATAGTAACGATTTTTTGACCTTTTTTCAAGCTGCCTAACAAGTTAGCGCGTTCTTTTTGTTGTTTCTTTTGTGGACGCCACAACAAGAAGTAAAAGATTACCACCATTAATAAAATAGGCCAGCTAGTTTGCAGCACTTGTAAAATATCTTCCATGTTATCCTCCTAGTTTAATAAATATGTATTTCTTTTCTAGTATAGCCACCTAATATAGATTTGACTAGACTTAATTACTATTTTTTGAAGCTATCCCAAAATTGCATTCTAAAATGAGGGAATCGATCTTCTAAGATGGCTTGTCGCATTTGACGCATAAACTCTAATAAGAAGTAGAGATTATGATACGTTACGAGACGCAATGCTAATATTTCTTCCGCCTTATACAAATGACGAATGTAAGCGCGAGAATAATTTTTACATGTATAGCATTGGCAGCCTTCTTCCAAAGGACCCCAATCATGAGCAAACTGAGCATTTCGAATATTAAGACGACCACTCCAAGTCATAGCCATACCATTTCGAGCAACACGAGTGGGATAGACGCAGTCGAACATGTCTATACCACGTGCCACGCCTTCTACTAGACAGTCTGCAGTACCAACGCCCATCAAATAGCGTGCTTTATTTGTTGGCAATAGTGGTGTAGTATACTCAAGAATTTCATTCATCAAATCATGCGGTTCACCTACAGACAAACCACCGATACTATAACCTTCAAAGTCCATAGCTACTAGCTCTTCCGCACTTTGTTTACGCAAGTCTTTGTACATGCCACCTTGCACGATACCAAACATACCTTGACGGTCATGAGCCTTACGAGCCTCTTGGCAACGATGAGCCCAACGGGTCGTACGCGCCGTAGAGCGCTTCGCATAATCGTGATCTGCAGGATATGGAATACATTCATCAAAGGCCATCGCAATATCAGAACCTAATTGTTCTTGTACCTTTGTAGCCACCTCTGGAGATAGGAACTGTTTAGAACCATCGATATGAGATCTAAAGGTTACACCCTCCTCAGTGATTTTACGCATATCACCTAAACTGAAAACTTGGAATCCACCGCTATCAGTCAATATGGCTTGATCCCAGTTCATAAATTTATGTAAGCCACCAGCTTCTTCTACTAGTTCAGGACCAGGACGAAGGAATAAATGATATGTATTACTCAAAATAACTTGAGAACCAATAGCCTTTAATTCCTCTGGCGTCATAGTTTTAACAGTTGCCTGTGTACCTACAGGCATAAACATAGGTGTTTGGAAGGTGCCATGTGGCGTATGCAGTAAACCTGCCCGTGCCCCCGTATGAGGACATGTTTTTTGTAATTCATAAGTAATACTCGCCATGGTCCCTCCTAACGAATAAACATAGCATCGCCAAAGCTAAAGAAGCGATACCTCTCTTTTACAGCCTCTTCATAGGCCGCTAAACAATGGTCACGACCAGCCAATGCGCTAATTAACATTAATAATGTAGATTGAGGCAAGTGGAAATTCGTTACCAATGCATCAATCATTTTAAATTTGTAGCCAGGATAGATAAATATTTGTGTGGTCCCGCTAATCCCTTGCAGTATCCCTTCATCATTAGTAGCAGATTCAAGAGTACGTACCGATGTAGTCCCCACTGCAATAATGCGAGAGCCTTTTTGTTTAGCTGCATTAATACGGTCTGCTGTATCTTGTGACACTACGAAGAATTCACTATGCATTTCATGATCCTCAATAGTCTCTGCCGATACAGGCCTAAAGGTACCTAATCCAACGTGCAAGGTTACAAACTCAAGCTCTACGCCTTTTGCTTTTATTTTTTCTAAAAGCTCAGGTGTAAAGTGTAAACCCGCAGTTGGAGCCGCAGCAGAACCTTTCTCCTTAGCATATACCGTTTGATAACGATCTTTATCTTCTAACTTTTCATGAATATATGGAGGTAATGGCATTTCACCAATTTCTTGTATCACATCATCAAATACACCATTGCAAGTGAACTCAATGATACGGCCTCCAAATTCAGTCTTATCTATTACAGTCCCACTTAAGCGGTCATCAAACTCTATGACTTGACCAACAGGACATTTTTTACCAGGTTTAACAAGGCATTCCCAGCGGTTTTCACCACACGGCGTTAGAAGTAATACCTCAACCTTGCCACCAGAGCCTTGACGATGGCCATATAATCTCGCAGGGATAACCTTCGTATTATTAAATACGAGTACATCGCCTTCGTGGAGTTCTTCTAGCAAATCGTAAAAATGCTCTTTATGCACAACTTCGCCCGTTACCTTGTCCAAGGTTAAGAGTCGCGCAGTATCACGAGGCTCTACAGGGTGCTGAGCAATCAATTCCTCTGGCAATTCATAATCAAAATCTGTAACTTTCATCGCAATCCTTATTAGTACATTTTCTTCAATGTAATGCCACTATAGTAGTGACGCAAAATAGTTTGGTAATAATTAGCATCCCCTGGAGTAGCGCGCTTAGCCATTTCCGCAGCGCCCCATTGAGACATACCAAGACCATGTCCCCAACCGTGGCCTTTAATATAGACAGTATCATTATTGCCCGTAAAGTTATGATATGCCTTACCCGTGCCTTTAGCAGGGTTGTGATTTACATAGAAATCAAATAGTGTAGATTTTAAACCTAAAATACTACGCAAGGAATCGCCATCTACTGTCGTCTTTCCAGAGGTGCCTATGAAAGTAGCACTCTTAATACGTCCAGACACGCCTCTGTCAGATGTTTGTTGACCAGGATTGCCAAGAGGAGTCAATTGAATACTCTTCAATTTGCCCACACCTTTACTTGCTGCATTGAGCTTACTTTCAAGAGCTTGACGAGATGTAGTAACGGTCCAGTTTGATGTAGATGTGCCAGTACTATAGTCTTTTACACCTTTCAAATATGGAATGTCATTCCCCCAAACATTGACACTATCCTCTGTATAACCGCCACCATCGGAGTGGAATAAAGCATTGATAGGACGTTGGTTATACAGCATAACTACGCCTTTAGTTTTATTTACTGCATTTGTTGTCGCTTGGTACTCACCACTCACACCACTATATACTTGGTGATCCGTGGAATTGCTCACATCATACAATTTACCTTTATTTTGTTCCATCGTATGAAGAGCATAGGTACGAGCTGCTACAGCTTGAGCCTCTAAAGCAGCTGCTGGCCAAGATGGTACTACCTCTTGTGGCACAACCCCATAGAGATAATCCTCAAGAGGAACAGAGTTAATCACCATCATTGTACCGTTATTAGCGCGTAATGTAAGTCCACCGCGGTACCCTTTGCCTTCAAACAAGAATGGTGCATCACTATTAGTCGGTTTCAATGTAACTACTGTATCAATAGCCTTACCATTGACAGCTATTTTACCACCTCGAACACCAATTGACGTACCACGATTAGCACTTATCGTACTAACTTGACCATTACCACTGTTCAACACAACCATATTTGCTGTAGATGTAACAGTAGCATCAGAACTACGACTACCTAATAGAACACGTACATTCGGCACATGTTCGATTCGCTCTGTAGCAGGTGTCATCACAGAACCTACTTTATTACGAGTAATCACAGCTGTATTAGCTTTAATACTATCCGCTTCCGTTGTTTTGACTACCTTAGGAGTAGTTTGTTTTGAAGCAGCTGGCTTTTGAGCTATTGGCTTAGCGCCCGCAGCTACAGGTTTAGCAACTGGCTTCGGAGCAGTACCTGCAGGTTTTGTAGCTGTTGATTTAGCAGTGCTAACTGTTTTAACAGTCGTTGCTGGCTTTGCTGCAGTACTAGGCTTTGCCGCATTCACCGGCTTAGCGCTAGGTTTTGCTACAGTAGGTGTAGCAGTAGACTTAGAAGTCGTTTTCGCTACAGGCTTTGCAACGGGTTTCGTTACAAGAGGACGAAAACTAGATTTCTTCGTCGTATTTACTTTCGATACATTTGTACTAGATACTGTTGATTTCGGTGTAGGCTTTTTTGCGACTACTACATTTTTATTCTGCAATGTAGCCCCCTGTGCTACAGAAGCGCCACCAATATTTACACCTAAAAACAACGTTGCCATTATCATCAATTGTAATCGTTTCGTTTTCATTGTCATTTCCCTGTCTGTGAAATACCTAAATGCTCATAGGCAAGTTTAGTAGCCACCCTCCCACGTGGTGTGCGTCCTAAAAATCCTAATTGCATCAAATATGGTTCATACACATCTTCGATGGTATCTCTCTCTTCGCTGATAGCCGCCGCAATAGTATCGATACCTACTGGACCACCATCATAGTTTCCAATAATACACTCCAACACACGTCGATCGATTCGATCAAGTCCTTCTTTGTCTATGTATAAACGTTGTAACGCTTCATCTGCAATTTCCTGAGTGATAACCCCATCACCAATAACTTGTGCAAAATCACGTACCCGCTTAAGTAGACGATTTGCGATACGCGGTGTTCCCCTTGAACGACGCGCTATTTCGCTAGCCCCAGTTGGCTCAATCCCAATATTGAGTATTTCTGCGGCCCGAGTCACAATAAACTCTAATTCCGGTTGTTTATAATATTCCAACCGATTAATAATACCAAAGCGGTCCCTTAAAGGTGCCGCCAAAGCCCCGGCTCGTGTAGTGGCACCGACCAACGTAAACTTTGGCAAGTCAATGCGTACCGTTCGAGCACTGGGACCCTTACCGATGATAATATCAATAGCATAGTCCTCCATAGCAGAGTACAATACTTCCTCTACACTACGAGACAAGCGATGAATTTCATCGATAAATAGTACATCGTGATCATCTAAATTCGTTAAAATCGCAGCCAAGTCACCAGACTTTTCAATGGCAGGACCAGAGGTTATGCGAAAGTTAACACCCAATTCGTTCGCAATTATACCTGCTAATGTAGTCTTACCAAGACCTGGTGGACCATAAAGCAAAACGTGATCCAATGCTTCACCACGTTGCTTAGCCGCCTGAATATACACATTTAGATTTCCTTTGGCTTCTTCTTGACCTACGTATTCATTAAAGAATTTAGGTCGTAGGCTATATTGCCATATATCTTCTTCGTGCTCGCCATTTCCGACAAGGCGTACTTCTTCGTTCATCCTTATCGTCCTTTCCCAAGCTCAATCAAGCTGACTTTGATCAACTCAGATACATCGCGTTTACCATCATCTAAAGACTCCACAATATCGGCCACATCTCGCTCGGAATATCCTAATGATACAAGAGCTTCAATAGCCTCTCCTGTAGCTCCACTTGCAGTAACGCCAATTGGCTGAATCACCGCCGGTGACTCCATAGAGATAGTTGTCATTTTAGCTAGCTTATCCTTTAATTCAAGAACAAGTCGCTCTGCAGACTTCTTGCCAATGCCAGGCAATTTAATTAGTTGCTGAACTTGGCCATTGATTACTGCTAATTTGAAAGCCTCCGGTGTCATGCCAGACAAAATACCTAACCCCACCTTAGGCCCTATACCGGAAACAGAAATGAGTAGAATAAATAGCTCATATTCCTCTTCCGTCCAAAAGCCATAGAGTTGCATCGCATCTTCACGCACATTGAGATACGTAAATAACGTTGCCTCATGGCCTTCAATCAGTTGTTGACGCGTAGTGGTCGGCACATATACGCGATACCCTACGCCATGTACATCTACGTAGCAAGACTCTTTAAAGAGATGTGTTACGATGCCCCGTACATACCCTATCATTATACCAACCTCTTCAATCTATCGTGGTGAGAACTATGAGCCGTACAGATAGCGACAGCTAATGCATCTGCTGTATCATCGGGCTTAATTTTCTCACGAATCCCCAAAATATTCATCGTCATATAAATAACCTGATTCTTATCAGCCTTGCCATAACCTGTGACAGCTTGCTTGATTTGCAGCGGCGTATATTCATAGATTGGAATCCGTTGTTGCTCGGCAGCCAATAAAATGATGCCTCGTGCTTGACCAACTTTAATAGCCGTCGTTACATTTCGGTTAAAAAATAATTCTTCTACACCGAACTTATCTGGCTTATATTCCTCTAGAATATCACTGAGGTCATTAAATAAAATTTCCAACCGCTGTGAATCAGTTAATTCCTTAGGAGTTGTAATAGCCCCATAGGCTACCGGTGTTAGTTTACTGCCCTTCACGTCAATAATGCCATAACCGCATATCGCCGTGCCTGGGTCAATTCCTATAATTCGCACCCCAACCCCCTTAGTCTAAAAATGAGATAAGCTATCGCCTACCTCCATTACATAATCTATTTCATTATAGCACAATACCACATCGAAATTCATGAATTCCTGCATAAAATTTTATAAGAAGTCTATTAGTTTTATTAACTTTTACAAAAAATTCTAACATCATCTAGCAATAGGAAAGGAGCACCCCTCGTGTGGAGTGCTCCTTTTTATTATTCTTCGTCGTCTGGCAAGATACCATTGTGATATACGTTTTGTACATCATCAAGATCATCCAATACATCGAGCATTTTTTGCATTTTAACAGCATCATCACCTGATAACTCAATTGTAGTATCAGGGATCATTGTAATTTTTGCAACTACTGTTTCGATGCCCGCATCAGCAAGAGCTGCTTCTACCGCATCATAATCTTCTGGAGTTGTATAAATTTCAAATACATCATCTTCGGATTTAAGGTCTTCTGCACCAGCTTCAAGAGCTAACATAGTCAATTCATCTTCATCATGACCTTCTTTTTCGATAACGAATACACCTTTAGATTTAAACATCCAACCTACACAACCGCTTTCACCAAGATTACCACCTTGTTTAGAGAACGCATGACGTACATCTGCCGCCGCACGGTTACGATTATCCGTCATAACCTCAACAGTAACAGCAACACCAGCCGGACCATAACCTTCATATACGATTTCTTCATATGCGTTCATATCCGTAGCGCCGATACCTTTATCGATGGCACGTTGAATATTATCCTTAGGAATATTGTTTTCACGAGCTTTTTGCAAAGCCAATTTCAAACGCATATTACCTGTTGGATCGGCACCACCCATACGCGCTGCAACGGTAATTTCGCGACCGATTTTCGTAGCCATTTTAGCTTTTAACGCATCTGTTTTACCTTTTTTATGTTTAATATTTGCCCATTTAGAATGTCCTGACATAGACGCCTCCCTATTTATTCCACCATGCTTCGCCTCGCAATCGATCAAGGATAATCGATACAGCACTGCGCACAGATAAGTGATTGTATTCACCGTGACCATATATGGGTTCTAAAATATAGTCAAAGCTTTCCATCGTTTCTTTTGTCATACCATAACCGGTACCAAATAATACTAACACAGGGCGCGTCTCATTTTCAAGGTGTTCACGCATCCGTGCATAGGAAATTGTATTATCATAAGTTCTAGCATCAGTAGTTGCTACGATAGGTTTTACACCTTCCAGTTCCTCGATAGTACGCACCGCAACAGCGATAGAATTAACGAGTTCAACGCCTGTGAAAGCATCTTTTCTGTCCGGATTATAGGTACTACCAAAGCCTGACTTCCAATGCTCCATAATGGTAGCTGCTAATTCTCGTTGAGCCGGTATATTATGAATCACAAAATATTTAGATACATCATAGGTGATAGATGCGCGTGCAATGTCGTGAATATCATAATTGGTAATGGCCGTCGTAATGACCTCTTTATGTTTGTTCATAATCGGATAATGAACGAGCCCAATATATAAATTTGCCAATGCCTTATATCTCCTATAACCTAACAACAAAGATAAACAATATAATAGAAATACCAGCCTTACAACAAATAGAAACTATAGTAATACTAGCCTAATAACTTTATGCTCCTAACCCTATAATTTATGTACCATTAATTAACCTACATAGTTTTTAATCAATAACCAAAGGTAAAAAATAGGCTTCTGTACCAGCAATTTCTTCAGGAGAGAAACGGGCTCCTACAGCAGAGGCTTGGTCCCCAAGCATAAAACAAGACAGCGTCAAGCACCCTTCTTTTGTACCACTATCTACGGTGTGAATAAAACGTTTTTGCTTAATAAAATCTTGGTACATAACCTTCTTACTATCACGGCAAACAATGTCATCATAATTATCTACAAACTTTTCCATAAAGATCTTTGCTTGATCCCCATGTTTTTCTACGACTTGTATATTGCGTCCCTCACGACCCCAGATTTCCTTTTGAATATAGAGGCCCTCATCGAGGTTAGGAAAATCACTTTCAAAATAGGACGGAGTCAAATAACGTTCAATAATATCTCGCTCAGGACCTGTAAAAAATTGATTAGTTAAGTATAAGGCATACACCAAGGACATAAATGACTTATTTTGCAAAATGATCGCTTCTGGAGGATTAAATAAATTAAACCGTCCCTCATTATATAAATCTAAGAACATTTCACCTAACGGTTCTCCCGTTGCCGTCGTCTCATCGATTAACAATTCCATGGGATGCAAACGATATAGGTTTGATGCATGACTGCCATCAGGAAGTAAAATCCCTTCATCATCAATGACCATATCATAAAATGATAAGAATCGTACATCCGCTTCAGGACATGCGGATTTCATCGTATTCATTAAAAACTTAGTAGTTCCTAAATCTTCTAAATAATCATGAAAGCAAGCAAACACAAATGGATTCGCTTCACCACTCTTTACCGTATTATATTTACTATTTTCCTGAGAAGTGCGTTCATAAACACGTTTCAAAAAACGTTCTAGCTCATCCCTAGCCCCTTCATTTGGATGCTCTTTATCAAAATAACGGGCCCCTACCTCATTAGCATAATAACTTTCAATCAAAAAACAGGGGGTATCCGCATTAATTTCCACCATGCGCAATCGCCCCTGTGTATCGAGAACAAAATCAAAGCGAGACAGCCACGTAGGTAGGCCTAATGGATTTCCTCGGTGAAGATAAGGAATCAGATTTTCCGGCATATCCATATTGAGGGCAAACTCATCAGGTGCCTGCTGAAAGACCTTAGTAGCCTTATAAAATATTTGGAATAACATACGAGATGCATGTCGTATTTCATCGTAAAACTCAGCAGGAAAAGATTGTACTGAAAGCGTTGGATATCGGTCGTCATATCCTTCATAATCTACAAAAGGGAATATGCCCGTATCTAACTCATCAATATAGGATTGCATAGTACCGCCTCCCATCACGAGCCACCAGAGCGTGAACCAGCACTACCAAAGCCCGACTTTTGACCTATAGAAGAGGCTTTTTGACTTCTTCGCTTCTCATAGTCTTGATAAGTACGTCGCCCCAAAGAAGTACGCACATTTGAACCTGTTGCTGTATATACATAAGGCTCCTCATAGGGTTTCAAAGGTGCCGCCACACGATATGTCATAGTTCGTCCATCCATGCGGGCTGTAGGTGGATTAAATCCATGGAAAATATAGTAGCCTGCCGCAATACTTGGCAAAAGACTGGCTAAACCAGCATCCCACACTAAACTGCCATCCTTTTCTCGGTGAAAGGTAACGGATCGGTCATCATCAAACAAAGCTGTTTCTTTACCATCACCATGATTCAATAAAGAGTAGCGATTTCCTTGATTATCCTTTAATCGAACTTCCCCATCATTTGCTTCCGGGTAGATTTTATCACATACGGCATAAGCGATGTCATTCCAGTATGAAGACACACCAACGATGCCCGCCACAGCGGCAAAAGCACTCGTTATGTATATAGTTTTCTTACTTGGCTTATACATAGGACACTCCCTTAGTGCACAGCACCACTAACAACGAGAGCAAGACCTACAAAGATACCAAATACGAGAATACCAGCAGCTGTATTACCACGCATAATCTCTTCAGATAAATTATATTTACGATGCCATAAATTAATAAACATATAGCCTGTTACAAATAGTACAATACCAAGAATAGCATAAACAACACTTGCTACTACACCGTGCAATAAAGAAGTATCTGCTGTAGTAACTACAGGAGACATGATAACAGCACGCAATATTTCACCAATACCGATAAAGGAACCTGCAGATAGCCATGCTACAGCACAGTTACCACGTTTGATTTCTTCACTAAATTTACCAGGTACAAAGAAATCAATAACCGTGTTGGCAGTTAACATTAAGAAAATCCCAAAACAAGCATAAAAAATCGTCAATAATACATCAGGAATAAAAATCATGATAAACCTCCTAATATTGTCCCTTTATATTCATAGTCAACGGTTAAACATATAAGCCTTATCGGCTTCATTAAGATTGTGTATATTAAGGAATTTCTCGCGCCCACTACTATCCCGTTGGCGAACCATATAGGCATAGGAATCAAGCACATGTGTCTTGCGTATTGTACTATTAATGAGCTCCTGTTCTTCTGGTGTCAACTTTCCTGGTTCACACACCTTAACGCGGGTTTGCCCATCTACGTTAGTGATAATATAGGCAGACTTAGCATCATAAAATACAATAACTTCACGACCTTCTGCTAAGCTCTCACCTTCATTTTTAATATCCCCGTTTAAAGAATCGATTAATTCTAATGCTGTACTAACAGGATCTAAACTAGAAGTATATTCATTATCCGAATCCGTCTTAGTATAATAGACGGATGTATCATGCATATGCTCCTTTGCAGTATAAGGGAAGCCAAAGGTACCACGTATACCATGCCAAGAAAAGTCAGAATCCCCACTAACAAGGAACATCCAAAATAATGCGCCGCAGCCAATGGCTATAGCAAATCCTTCGAGTCGTTTTTTCAAACGTTGATTACGTTTCTTTTTACGAACAGCGTTAGCTGCCGCATCATTACAGAGTTTAATATTCACCAACTGTACTCGAGAGCCTTCGGCAAACATTTTTTCCCCTTTGAACCAATTTTCTTCAAAGAATACGCTAGCGCCGCCTTCACAGGGCAATTGATATTCCTTATACCCAGCTCGATCACCTACGGACGCACCACTATCACCATCTACGTCTACAACCTTTTCCAAACCGATCTGATGTAATGTAAAGCCTTTCGGCGCACGCTTACGATAGGATGTTCTAGATACAGTGCACCACTCATTATCATTGTACTCGATGGTAACCCATATTTTATCAGTTCCCTCAACAGCCTCTAGGCCATATTCATGCCAATAATCACCAGGAGACTTTTGCATAGATGGTTTAGCCTTATAGGCTTGTTCCTGATCAGCTTTTGGAATAATCTCATTATATTTAATTTTTTCAGTTATTATATAACGGCTGCCCTGAACCTCAAGGACATCGTAACAATTAAACTCCATAAACAACCTCGTTAGAGTAGCAATAACCTATTTACGCATCTAAACTACTCTCTCTCCTAAACGGGATTTAATGAAATTAAGCTTTAAAGTAGCCTACACGTTCATGAATCGTTTCATTTTCAATAATAGAAATACCATATTGTTGCCCCATAGTAGCTGTTACAAGCACCTTAGCTACATCAGCAGTTTTTACAGGCTCTTGACTCATTAATACACGTGCTTTATTAATGACCCCAAATACAGCACAGCTAATACGTTCTACCAATTTAGGTTCTTCTCGAATCAAGGTAGCTGGACGAACAATAACAATCGCTTCAAATGGAAGTTCTAAGATGACCTCTTCCAATTGTCCTTTCATGGACATATAAAAGAATTTCGATTTTGGATTCGCCCCTAAAGAAGACACTAATCCATATTTTTTTACTCCATTTTGAGCTGCAATGCGAGCCATTTCGTACTGGTATGTATAATCGACTGTCCACTGTGCTTCTTTAGAGCCTGCTTGTTTACGGTTTGTACCCATAGCAGAGAATAAGATATCTCCTGTTACTAAGTGTGCCCATTCACGAGGTTCATCAAAATTGACGATATGAACCGTTACCTTTGGAGATGTATACGTAACTTGACGACGTACAAATACATGAATTTCTTGAATTTCATGATTGTCAATCAATGACTCAACAATATGGCGACCTACTGCACCAGTAGCACCTAATACTAACGCTTTCATACTTCACCTGTATCTCTTTCAGACTCTTCAGCAATAATCTCTTTTAAAAGTTTAACTTCTTCTTTTGTTAATGGTCGTTCCAATAAATCAGGCCGCAATAATCGTGTCCGCTTTAAGGCTTCCTTTTGCCGCCAGGTAGCAATGTTTTTATGATGACCGCTACGCAATACTTCAGGAACACCCCATCCTCTGAATTCTGGTGGCTTTGTATATTGAGGACATTCTAATAAAGGCTCATAAAAGGAATCTTCTTGGGCCCCACTAGCTGCGCCTAATACACCAGGAATCATACGAGCCACTGCATCGGCTACAACCATAGCTGGCAATTCACCGCCAGTTAATACATAGTCCCCAATTGAAATAGTTTCGTCTACTAAATGTTCCTCTACGCGATAATCTACGCCTTCATAATGACCACAAATGAGCACCAATTGATCGTACGTCACTAGTTCACGAGCTTTTTCTTGTGTAAAAGGTTGACCTGTAGGCCCCATAAAAATAACACGACGTCGTATACTTTCACTAGGATTTCCAATAAGGCTCATTTCATCACACATCTCATCTGTGGAATAGTCACTATTAATGTCGCTATCATATTGAGCAATAACAGATTCTACCGCTTCAAAGATAGGTGGTGCCATCATAAGCATACCTGCACCACCACCATACGGCGTATCATCTACTTGACCATGTTTATTATGACTAAAGTCCCGAGGGTTAGTTACGCCCATAGATAAGCGTTCCGCTTCGATAGCCCGTTTTATGATGGAATGACTAAAAAAAGCATCAAAAAACTCAGGAAATAAAGATACGATATCGATACGCATAGACCGTCCTCTGTACTTATAAACTCACATAAACTCATTAGCATTATCTATATATAGCTATATTATATAACTTTTACCATAATATACCTATATGTAGATAAAAAAAAACCGCCTAAAGGATTATATCCATTCAGGCGGATCTACGATCATTAATTTATTCTCCACATCGATGTCTTTAACGACCTCTTCAATGGCTGCAAATAATTGATCTGGTTCCCCATCTTTGGAAACCACATAAACATCATTAGCACCAGGTTGCAACACATCGGTAACCGTGCCAAGCACGTTCCCTTTAGTGTCTTGAACCTCAAGACCAATGATATCAAAGATGTAGTAGCGACCTTCTGGCAATTCCACTAAATCTTCACGACGGACTTGAATTGCTTTCTTACTGAATAATTCAGCCGTATTACGATCAGGAATCTCCTTAAAGGATGCTAGTACAAATTGCTTATGAAATCGTGCGGATGCAACGTGGTATTCTTTACCATCGATGTAACAGGCATCCATATGCATAAACCGTTCTGGAAAATCGGTTTGAGGCATAATACGAAGATCACCCCGCACGCCGTGCGGGGCGATGATAACACCTATTGTGATGAAATCGTTATGCTTCATTATTGACGAAACGCAACGATTTTACCGTCTTCTAATAGGATTTCAGCGCCCATCATGGCATCCAAATCATCCCCGATTTTAACGGTAACTGTTTGCTCTAAAGTACCTTGAGGAATTTCAGTTCCCAAAGCTAAACCTTGAGCGTCTTTCAATTTAGCTGTTACTTCTTCTTTGAAAGCCAAGCGTTTATTTTTTTCTTCGTCGATTTGTTGACGAATAGCAGTAAGACTTGTTGCATCAACTTTAGCCGCATCAGCCAAAATACGTTGGGCTTGGAACTCAATTGCTTCCAAATCTTTATTCACCATATCAAGGCGAGTTTCAAGATCGGATACAATTTTCGCTTTCAAGTCTTCTGTTACTTTTGCTTTTACTGCTACAGGGACACGTAATGTCATTTCTTCCATTGGAATACTCCCTTTTAGACAATATCAACAGATATCTTTTTGTTCTCTTTAATAGCCGCCGCTTTCACCACAGCGCGAATCGCCTTCGCAATTCGTCCTTGCTTTCCGATGACTTTGCCCATATCCTCTGGGGCTACGTGAAGTTCGTAAACCTCCATATTTCCCTTTTGGACCATGGTAACAGATACGGCATCAGGCTGCTTCACTAATGATTTCGCAATTAATGAAATTAATTCTATCATCACAGTATGCCTCTCTATTAATTACTTTTTAGCGTCAGCAAATTTTTGCATAACGCCTTGTTTTTTGAACAAGGAGCGAACAGTGTCAGTAGGCTGAGCACCTTTAGCTAACCAAGCCAAAGCTTTTTCTTCGTCTACATTAACGATAGCTGGTTGTTTAGTAGCATCATATTGACCAATAGTGTCAACAGGACGACCTTCACGTGGAGCACGTGCGTCAGCAACAACGATACGGTAGAAAGGAGCTTTTTTAGCACCTAAACGAGTCAAACGAATTTTTAACATGTGAAATTCACCTCCTTATACTGATGTGGGTGGACAGGTTCAGCGCCCCTGCCCATGTATTACATAAACGGTAATTTAGGCATTCCTGGAAAGCCGCCCTTACCGCCACGTAAACCTTGCATGCGCTTCATCATCTTCCGCGCTTCCTCAAATTGTTTCAACAAGCGATTTACATCTTGTACCTGAGTACCAGAACCTAATGCAATACGCTTGCGGCGAGAACCATTAAGAATATTTGGATTTTCTCGCTCTGCTGCCGTCATAGATGTAATGATGGCCTCAATGCGGCGCACCTCTTTACTGTTCAAATCAAGGTCTTTCAATTGATCCTTAATTTGTCCCATGCCTGGCAACATACCAATAATATTTTGTAATGGCCCTAACTTTCTCACCTGATTCATCTGTTTCAAGAAATCATCCAAGGTGAAATTGTTTTTCGCCATTTTCTTAGCCATTTCACGAGCTTCTTCTTCATCGATAGCGCCTTGAACATTTTCAATCAATGTTTTAAAGTCACCCAAGTCAAGAATACGAGAAGCCATGCGGTCTGGATAGAATACATCGAAACCATCCATTTTTTCGCTCACACCAGTGAACTTGATTGGCAAGCCTGTTACAGCTTTGATAGATAATGCAGCACCACCGCGCGCATCACCATCGAGTTTAGTAAGGATAACACCATCAACGCCTAATTTTTCATTAAACGTTTGTGCTGTTGTTACCGCATCTTGACCGATCATGGAGTCTACAACGAGTAGAATTTCATGAGGTCGAACAGCAGCTTTAATATTGGATAACTCATCCATGAGGACTTCATCAATCGCCAAACGACCAGCTGTATCGATGATAACAACATCTTTCAACATATGCGTGCTTTGCTCTACAGCGCGACGCGCAATATCTACCGGATTAGCACCAGGTGTTTCATCAGCAAATACGGGAATATCGATTTGCTTACCTACAACTTGTAATTGAGTAATCGCGGCTGGACGATATACGTCGGCAGCTACGAGCATTGGATGCTTACCTTGTTTTCGAAGGTATACTGCCAATTTACCAGCTGTTGTAGTCTTACCAGCACCTTGCAAACCAACAAGCATAATAATCGTTGGAGGCTTGCTAGAAATCATGATACGGCTTTGTGTACCACCTAAGAGAGCTGTTAATTCGTCATTTACAATCTTAATAACCGTTTGGGCTGGATTCAAAGAACCGAACACCTCTTCGCCAAGGGCCTTTTCCTTGATGGACTTAACAAAATCCTTCGCAACCATAAAGTTAACGTCCGCTTCTAAAAGTGCCGTACGTACTTGACGCAACGCAAGATTGACATCTTCTTCTGTAATTTTGCCCTTCCCTTTTAAGGATTGAAAGGCTTCTTGCAGTTTTTCTGACAAGCTATCAAATGCCATAATATCCCTCCATTTGCGCCAATACTTGTTGTACCTTACTTTCAGCTAATACCTCTTTAGGCAAGGTTTCTTTCAACTGTGAAAGCAGTTCTTCACGCTGTTCATATTGTGCTACCAAGTGTAATTTAGATTCGTAATCGTTTAAAATGTGTCGAGCACGCTGTAAATTATCATGTACAGCCTGCCGTGATACACCTAATTCCTCGGCAATCTCGCCAAGGGACATATCGTCTTCGTGGTGAAGTTGTAAGGACATGCGTTGCTTGTCCGTCAATAATGGCCCATAGAAATCTAAGAGCAAACTGATAAGTACTCGTTCTTCCATTTCGCCACCTCCATCACTGTCAAGTCATATTACTTTACATATACTACAGCATAAAAAAAGATGTGTCAAGTAGAAATACTTAACACATCTTTTTTATTGTAAAATTATTATTAAAATAAATTTTTAAATTGCAATATGAAATTGAGCTGTATCCAAATCTACAATTCTATTAACTTCTTCAAGAAAGACCTCCAAGGGAGTTCTATAATTTAGAAGCTTGCATGGCAATAATTTAATTACAATATTTAATTAAATTAGCGGTTTATTAGTTACACCATATCTTACTGAATTGTTGGTGCATAAATCACTTGGCGAAGATCCACCGTGCGAAGTTCGTCCATCGCAGGGGCCACTTTTTCGTCCACAGGTTTCACGCGATTGTTGCCGTCTTTCATTGCTTCGTTCAAGCTGAAGATAACCATTTCGTTCATGTAGAAACGCAGTTCGTCATCATGTACATTGGCCGTATTGCGATCCAAGATGTCGATGATTTGTTGCGCGTAGTCCAATTTAGCGTTTTCAGATACAGTCGCATGCTCTGTAAAGAACTGTTTGTAATCGTTGTACAAACGATCTAATGCCATGCGCGCATTGCTGTCGTTTTTGTAACGATGACTCACGATGTACCAGCTGCGACGAACGTTCATGTAGTACAACACATTGTTACGGTAACGCTCTTGACCGGTCATAATGCGGGAATCATCCATGATACGCTCGCCCTTTTGATCCAATTGGAATTGTGTGAAAGCATTCACTACGTCCCAAACTTCTTCGCTAGGTACAGGAATAGCCACTTCTGCTTCAATCACGTTTAATGGTTCAGCTGGTTGTTCCGGCATCATCAATCGATCTTGAGCCGCATCCGCTTGGCCCACCGCACACACACACGCAAGTGCCAATATAGGCATAATTTTTTTGAATTTCATACATTCTCCTGATAATCAGCCGCCCTGCGAAGGGCGGCTTTCATATTCCTTACATAACTAGACTAAGAATTCTCCCTTATTTAGAAAGACCCACTTGTTGCATAAGTAATGCGATTTGAGCTTTCATTTGTTCATTATCTTCCTTCACAGAGGATAATTCATCAATACGTTGTTGCATACGTGCATTATCCTCCTTAACTGAAGACAACTCATGGAGGCTTTCTTGCATGCGTGCATTTTCAGCTTTCAACGCTGTTACTTCATCTTGCAACACATAAATAGAGCTGATAGGACCGCCCTTATAACGTTCAGGAACAGCTTTCTTCGCATCGGAAGTGCCGAATTTACGAGTTACACCAGCATTCACCATGTTATGGTGGCTACCTACGGACATCCCTACATGGAACATTGTATCTTCCGCCGTGTAATGTGCAATGCCTAGAGCCGCCGCCGTTTCACCGCGATAGTTGCCGATGCCGGCCATCACCTGAGTCGGTTCCAACGGATCATACTGAATAGGTTTCAACGCTGAAATTGCCGCCGCATGAGCGCCCACACGTTGCGTTTCGCCCGCTACCGCATTAATGGCATTTGACAAGCCGCCAGTAGCATCTTTCAATTGATTTACGTTAACCGCATCGGTACCATTTACGCCAGGGCCGACATTGGTAATTGTATTACCGCCGTTATCCAAACCGTTTTTAGTAAGGCTTACAGTATTTCCGTTAGCAGGTGTAATCGTTACACCGCCACCGTTCATAACTGTAGTATTACCTGCAGCATCTTTAGTTGTGACTGTTTCAAGACCTTTCAAATCTTTCGCCATACGAACCTTAAGGTTGCCAGCACCATCAGATACGACACCTAAATTATCTTCTGTAGTCAACTTGCTAGCATCAGTGATACCGCCGATTACATTTACTTGTTCGTTAAGCTTTTTCTTGATAACATCACCGGAGTCACCACCGTATTTCATACCGTCGTCTTTAGTCGCCACTTGATGTGTCTTACCGTTTTCGTCTTGGTATTTAATGCGAGTGATTTCTTTACCTTCGAGATCAGGATCTCCTTTTTCAACAGTGATATCTGCGCTGCGACCATCTTTGCCGTTTAAGCCAATGTGACCAATGCCGTCTTTACCGGACATGGATACAGCATCTTTACCGTCTTTGCCTGTGATACCTACTTTGCCGTCTGTACCGTCAGCACCATTAGGACCAGTAATAGATACGCCATCTTGACTGTTTTTACCAACTTTTACCTTATCAGTAGTTAAGCTGTCAGTCTTAAGGTTTTTCGCCATCTTGATATTAACATTACCATCTTGGTCGGCTACTGTTTTAATATTTTCGCCGGAGTATTTATCGTCAGACTCTGTACCTTCACCTTTGATAGTAACCTTTTGGCCTAGATTACGGTGGAATTCACCTGTATTACCAGCAAAATCCATACCTTTTTTCGTGATTTCATCACCTATGTTATTAATCTTATTATCTAAGGATTTGTGAGATTTTTGCAATTGATCTTCTGTAGCCGCACGACCGCTTGTGATGTTGTCAGGATCCCAATCTTTGTTTTCTAGGCCTGTCACATAGCCGTCTTTACCATCAACAGAGACTTTACCTGCTGCAATCTTACCATCTTTACCATCGATAGTCACCTTATCACCAGCTTTAATTGTACCGTTTTCACCGTCAATTGTTACGTTGCCAGCTTTAATAGTACCTTTGTTGCCGTCGATTGTAACTTTATCACCAGCTTTGATAGTACCTGTAGTACCATCCATTGCGATTTGTTTCGTAGCATCAGAGCCCAATGTCACTTGATCTTTAAGACTTACTTCATAGTTCTTGGAACCATTCGCATTGGTGCTAGGTGTCACAGTAATATTATTACCTGCAGATACCGTTGTGGATGCAGCTGCTGTAGCTTTATCCAATTGAGATTTATTAACCGCATCTTTAGGATCCGTACCGTCGGCTACATTCGTAATCTTATTACCGCCGTTATTGAGGCCGTCCTTTGTGAGGCTCACCTTATTACCGCTGGCAGGATTGATTGTCATACCGTCACCGTTGATAACAGTGTTATTACCACCGTTTGTGAAAGTTGTAGACGTTAAACCCTGTAATTCTTTCGCCAATTTTACATTCAATGTACCGTTACCGTCGGATACAACACCGATATTATTGTCGGATAATTTAGCTACATCAGCACCGCCTTTGATAGTTACGGTATCACCTAATTTTCTGTTGCTTACGGCACCGGTATCACCGGCAAAGTTCAAGCCTTTTTCAATAGTTTTATTGATATCGGAGATATCCTGTTTATTCTTATTGATGTTCTGCGTATTGTTGGCGATATCTCCGGCATTTTTAGTGATGTTCTGTTTGTTACCCGCAATATCCTGTTTATTTTTGTCGATGTCGGATCTATTCGTATTAACTTTGTCGTTAACCTTCTTCAACTGATCTTCCGTAGCACCACGACCGGATACAGCCACTGGATTATCCACATTCCAATCCGTATTCGTGAGACCTGTTACATGACCTGTATCACCATCTACAGTTACAGGGTGGGCAGCACCGACATTGATTTTATTGCCTAAACCGACAGTAAATTCCTTACCGCCATTCGCATTCGTACCTTCCGTTACGGTTACATTCGCATCCTTTGCTTTCACAGTGGATGCCTTCGCAGTACCGTTGATAGCTTTTTGTAACTGACCGTAGTTAACTGCATCATTAGGATTACTACCATCCGCCAAGTTGGTAATCTTCTGATTGTTCGCATCAATACCATTCGGCGTTACATAAGTCTTACCGTCTACAGTCAAGCCGTCATTGTTGATAGTCGTACTGCCGGCAGTAACGCTTTCTAGACCGGTTAACGTTTTCGCCAATTTTACATTTAATGTATCCGTTCCGTTGGATACAACGCCGATATTATTATCGGATAGTTTTGTCGGATCGGTCACACCACCGACAATATTCGTCTGTTCACCAAATTTACGAGTAAATTTATTAGCTGTAGCCGATGCAGCTTTCACATCACCAGCATATGCCACGCCCTTATCCATCTCCGAAGTAACTGCATGCAATTGACTGCCGTTGATAGCATCCGTAGAAGTATCGGAAATACGACCTGCCGCTACATTAGTAATTGTCCGTTCCATGCCTGCCTTGCCGACACTTACGGTGGATGCCGGATTAATACCTGCAAAGTTATGTACAGCCCCGTTAATGGTTGCGGAAGGTGTCGCTACAGCTGCTGCCGTTTCAGAACCGGTCCCCAGAGCTACAGCGCTTTCATTATCTACCTTTGTATTATTACCGAGAGCCACAGCATTTTTCGCCGTCACGGAAGCATTGTTCCCGAGAACCATAGCCCCATCAGCGGAAACATTGGAGTTACTGCCCACTACATAAGAATTATCGGCCGTAATACTGTTCTTATAGCCGAATGCACCAGACATATTACCTTTAACAGTACCGTCTGTAACAGTTGTAATTTTATCCTGATCGGCACCTGCACCACTACCATTTGCTTCCGTCGTGGTCATAACAGTAGCGGAACCGATAGTATTTCCTGCACCGATAGCATACGCCTGATTACCGTAAATCGTATTCTTGGAACCAACAGCAGCAGACTCTTTCCCGGATTTAGAACCGTCTTTCATATCTAAACCGACCTGGTTCGTATCACCGATAGAGGATGAACGATCACCGTAAGCACCAACCTGCGTACCAAGAGCAAGAGAATTTGTTCCCCAACTACGTGTCATGATACCGATGCCGGTGCTGGCTACACCTTTAGTCAAAGAGTTGATACCGATTGCTGTAGAGCCTGTACCATAGGCTTCGCTCAATGTACCGATAGCCGTAGTTGCATCACCGATAGCCGCCGTATTTGCATATTTACCTTTTACATTAATAGATGCCGAACCAAGAGTGCCGGCGAATTTATCTTCAATTTCCTTGTTAAAGCTCTTTTTAATACCGTTTCCAGCAGCCAATTGAGGCACAGTTGTTTCCAATTCAGTACGAGCCATATCGATATCATCACCGCCGATGGCAACGGATGAATTACCGATAGCTCTTGTATCTGCACCGAGAGCAAGAGACTGTGTACCATAAGTTTTCGCAGTGCTGCCGATAGCTACACCTTGCGCATATTTAGGGTTAACAGTACCGCCATCATTCTTAATTTTTACATTTGTTTCCGCAGATGCACCGATAGCCACATCACCACGAGCACCGTAGGAAGCAGCATCCGCCCCCATAACAACAGCGCCGGATCCAGGATTACCATGATGCGTAGAAACAATACTCTTTGCGGAACGACCGATAACGATATCTCCGTTTTCCAAAGCTTGTGCCCCTTGACCTATAGCTACTGTACTTGTCGGGATATTCGTGCCTACAGTACTTTCACCGGCTGCTTTTGCACCTGTACCGATAGCAATAGAATTAGTACCCCGAGCATTTGTGCTATCACCAATTGCGATACCACCGTCATTTTCAGCTTGTGCGTTGATACCATTTTTAATCGGTGCCCCCAAAGCATCCGTAGGCATCATAACGCCCGTCAACATAACGGCAAGCGCAGTAGCACCTACCATTTTAGAAAATACAACCGACAAAGAAGAACGTTTCGTCATGTTCTTTGCTGTTTCCGCTACGACTACGTAACACCCCTTTGTACGATTCCAAATTACTTTAAAAACTCGATTCATCAATCTTACCCCTTTAAATTAAACTAACTATATCCACTTACATAAAAATTACAGTAACCAATCGATAATCACTGAGACTATATCGATTTTCTCAAAATCATATAACTAAAATACCACATTTTACTGTATAAGTAAAATTTTTTTCATTTTATTTTCACATAATTATGCGTTCAAACTATCAATTTTTCGATATACAAAAATATCGAGGCACCGTCACTCGAACAGCCCTCGATATTCTTATATATACTATTAAATTATTCTATTGGATTGTCGGTGCATTAATCGCGGTGCGAAGATCAACCACATGAGCGTCCTCCATCACAGGAGCACCTTTTTCGTCGACCGGTTTCACGCGATTATTGCCATCTTTCATAGCTTCGTTCAAGCTGAAGATAACCATTTCGTTCATTTTCACCTTTCAATGCTGTTAGTTCATCTTACTCTCATTATATTAAGTATTTAAAAGTTGTAAATATACATTTTTACTTAAATAGAATAGGAGATTATGTTATAATAAATACATCCAATATTTTCAATATAAAAACAGGAGGTATTTTATGAATACCAAACAATATGACCTTATTGTCCTAGGTTTCGGCAAAGCCGGTAAAACATTAGCAGCTAAATTTGGCTCTATGGGCAAATCTGTAGCTATGATTGAAGAAAACCCACTTATGTATGGTGGCACATGTATTAATATTGCATGTATCCCAACTAAAACGATGATTATAGCCGCATCAAAGGGGTTATCTTACGATCAAGTACTAAACCAACGCGAGGTGGTTACCTCTCGTTTACGCAATAAAAACTTCGGTATGTTAGACACTAATGAACATGTCGATGTATATACTGGACATGGTGAATTCATTAGTAATAAAGAAATCGCCATTACAGCTGGGGAAGATAAAATCATCTTATCTGGTGAAACAATTATTATTAACACTGGTGCTGTAGCGATTAAGCCTAACATTGATGGCATCGACACATCAACAGGCTTCTATAATAGTACAGAAATCCAACAATTATCCCCGCAACCAAGTACTCTAGGCGTCATCGGCGCGGGCCCTATCGGCCTTGAATTTGCCAGCCTATATGCTAAACTAGGTACAAAGGTAACAGTATTTAATATTGAATCTGGCATCTTAAAACGGGAGGAACCGATCGTACAAGAATTAGCTAATGAGTACTTGACTGAACAAGGTATTACTATTCTTAATGATGTAACATTAAACTCTGTATCTAATGATGGCAACAAACCTGTTATCACTGCAAATGGTCAAAACTATACGTTTGATGCCGTTTTATATGCTACAGGTCGCAAACCAAATACAGCTAACATCGGTTTAGAAAATACGGATATTGCTACTAACGAACGCGGCGCTATCGTAGTTAATGATACATGTGAAAGCTCCGTTCCTGGCGTATATGCAGTAGGCGATGTAAACGGTGGTCCTCAATTTACATATATTTCTCTCGATGACTTCCGCATTGTATTTGGTACTCTTACAGGTAATGTCCAATACACATTAAAAGATCGCAAAAATATTCCTTACACAACATTCTTAACACCTCCACTCGCTCGTGTAGGTCTTACAGAAGAAGATGCTATCAACAAAGGCTATACAGTTAAAACGAAAGAAATGCTCGTAGCTACCATGCCAAGAGCTCATGTAAACGACTATTTAAAAGGTGCTTTTAAAATTGTAGTAAATGCAGAAAACAATTTAATCCTTGGTGCTACACTTTATTCTCAAGGTGCTGAAGAGTTGATTAACCTCATTAAAATGGCTATGGACAACAACATTCCATATACATATTTCAAAAATCAAATCTTCACACATCCTACAATGGCCGAGAACCTAAACGACCTTTGTAATTTCTGATAAAATCTTTTACAATAGAAATTCAAATTATAAAAGAGCGCTTATTAGCTTCTATGATTAAGCTAATTAAGCGCTCTTTTATTATCAAGTAAACCTTATAAAACAAATATTTAACTTCAACAACTCATAGAATAAAAATATCCCAAACACCTACAATTATTTAATAAGTTATAAATTCATCTTTAGTCTACAAAAGTATTTTAGCACTGCCTAATACAAATAATTAAATATGAAGAAAATTTATTTATATAAATCACTTAAGATTGCTTTCAACTTATTACTAACATTACTCAAATAACTTCTATAGTTACATTCATAACTAAGTAAAATATTATAATTATGATTATTTTCACTAACATTATCCCAAAATTTTGAAAATTCATCAGTACAATACTCTAATGCTTCAGTATATTCGAATGTTTTTTCATGTTTCTTTAAAAGAGAAAACAAATTTTTTATTGTTCTCTGATAATGAGTTACTACATAATATTTCTCTTCGTTATTAATATTTGATAAATCTTTTGTCTCAATAATAGTTAATATTTCCCCAATAAATCGCTCTACAATACGACGTTTACACTCTTTCTCACTATTGGTTTTACCATAAATTATTGCTAACCAAACAACAACTAAAATTGATAAAAGATCTTTAAGAGGTATATAAAAATAATGCTCTCTAGGTAAAAAGTATGCTAACCCTAATGCTATACCAACAAAAACAAACATACTAATACGTGTTATCAAAAGCGTTCCCCCTATCCTTAATATCAATTATTTCTCTTGAATATATTTATAGATTTCATCAATCAAAGATGGCTCATCATCACATTTTAATCTCATAAAATTAAAAATATCAATATTTTGAGTTTTTAATTGTCTTCCTAAAACACCAAAACTTTCATCAAGAAAAGAGGATGGGTAGCCCAAGCAGCCATCTAAATCACATTTTAAAATATTTTTAGTTTCAATTGCAGTCTTTATTCGAGGTTCTAATAATTCTTTTCTAAATGTCTCACCAGAAAATTTACCTTCTGCTGCCTTTCTACCACCTGGTGTAATCGAAAAGTCTTTTGCAATCGATAGATTAATCGGTTTCACCTATATCTTCTCCTTTTATTTTCCATGAAAATAACGTTCCATGTAATTTATTTTTTAAGTCTACGTTTATTCTAACACCATCATGATATATCTCACAATAACCAAAACCAGAAATCAATCGAGCATTCTCTATTCTATTAGACCTCAAAAACTCAAATATTTGTGGTAACCCTTTTCCTCTATTATTTTCTTTTGTCTGAGTTCTAAAAGAGCCTTCTAATGTACTCTTTAAAATATATGACTCTCTTTTCTTAGTGAAATAATTAATGGTATCTTTAATAAATTTTTTCTGTACAGTTGTAGGTATCCCCACCCCCTTATCAAATAAAACAAATTCTAAAAATCCCTTTTTAAACTCACAAGCAACCAACCAATGTCCAGAAGCACATGTATAAGCATGCTGCCTTACATTTCCCATCATTTCAATCAAGGAAGCATACAACTTCTTACTTAAGTTATCCTTATCATATTTAAAGCATTGATGTCGCTCAGCAAAATCTAAAACTGATTTTGCAGTCTCTGTTGAAATATCTTTTCCTTCTTCAATTTGCAATGTATCTTCATCAGATAATTGAACAGATTTTATAACCTTTTGATTTGTTACAAATTTACTAAAACCATACTTAATAAACAATCTCCTTGTATCTTTATTTCTAGGATAGTTCCCACGTATAATCACGTTCTTATGATTAGCATCCTTTAAAATAGAAATCAAATACATTAAAGCTGCTGGATCAACAGCATCAACTTTAGAAGAATCAACTTTAATAGCTAACTTTCGTTTATGTACATAATCAATTAATTGATTTAAACACTTCAAAGTATTTTCTGTATTATCAAGAAGAGAAAAGTTATTTGGAACAACAACCTCATCTTTTTGTATCCGTTTTAAAACTCTGATCTTATGTGATTTTTTATTGTGTTTTTTCTTTTTAAAATTCTTTTTATCAATACGAATTCTAGTAAGCCATTTCTTTCTGCGCCATTTCAACACAATCCCACTCCCCAAAGAAAAATATAATTATCACTAATACCCCTTCGCTAAAGCGAGCGTAACATGAGTTAATAAAAAAGTCAAAATTAACTTTTTTATCTCTAATATTAATACTAATTTTTTATAGTCTAATTACACAGAGATATTTAAATAAACTTATTCATAAATGACTACTTTTCATTGTACTAAGTTTATTAAAACAGGATTAAGTTATAACTACATTCTTCCATTTTAATATTGATACTCCCGTTTAATTCTTTTTAAAGAGCTTACGTACTACCTTTTGTAGTTTTGGTGTCAATACGATAGCCACTACAATGCCTGCAGCAGATGTAATCAAGGAGTATTGGATTTTGCTAGCTGCTACAGCTGCACTGTTAAGAACAAACCACCAAGCAATGAAGTAGCCAAAGGCAGTCCAAATAGCACCGATAATGAGAGCTACTAAAATACGACCAAAAGATGCTGTCGGTTTATTGATAGATGGAGGCAAGTAACCTGCTGTCATACCACCTACAATAAGACCTGCAATACCTTTAATAAAGAAAGAGAATACAATGTATTGCGTATGTCCACCAAAAAGATCAAATAATGCGGAACCAATAGCCGCACCTAAACCACCATATAAACCACCAAAGAGAATAGATGTGGTAAAGAGAGCAGCGGAACCTAAATGAACCATGGCCCCACCTGGTATTTCAATGCGAATCGTTGTTGCTACTGCACATAAGGCAGCTATAAAACCAATATATACAATATCGCGAGTCTTTAGTTTCATAATAAACTCCTTCCCTTTTCTTAAGAACTATACTCAGTATATCAGATGATAAGTACTATAAAAATACCGAATTTATAGGAATTAAAACATTACCAATAAAAATGAAGAACTACAAAACAGCACCTATACCATTCTATAGGTGCTGTTCTATATTTTATCTCATATATAATTAGAGTTTAGCTCGTTTCAAGCGAAGGGAGTTACCCACAACTGTAACGGAACTGAATGCCATCGCTGTGCCTGCAATCATAGGATTTAATGCACCGATAGCAGCCAATGGAATACCAATGCAGTTAAAGATCAATGCCCAGAATAGATTTTGTTTAATATTAGTCATAGTCTTACGACTGAGGCGTACTGCTTGTACTAGTGTGTGTAAATCATTTCTTACAAGAACGATATCTGCTGCCTCTACGGCAATATCTGTACCACTACCGATGGCAAAACCAATATCTGCCGTTACAAGAGCTGGTGCATCATTGATACCATCACCAACCATGCCCACTACAAGACCTTTATCTTGTAACTCTTTTACCTTGCTAGCTTTATCTTGAGGCAAGACTTCTGCAATAACGTGAGTAATACCTGCTTGTTTAGCAATATATTGAGCTGTACGGCGATTATCACCGGTAAGCATCCACACATCGATACCTTGAGACTGTAATTCTTTTACAACCTCAATAGTTTCTGGGCGCAATTCATCCTCTACAGCCCACAAAGCACTGATTATACCATCTACAGCTAACACAGAAACGGAGGCACCTTGTTCTTCAAAATGAAGAATATCATCTTGAACCGCACTTAAATCGTAACCTAATTCAGTCATCCAACGGCTATGACCAAGCTGTACAGACACACCTTGATAAGCACCTTGTAAACCTTTACCAGGCACATCACCAAAGCTTTCAAGTTCAACAGCTGTACCTTTATAGCCACGATCTTCACCGTAGTACACCATAGCTTTAGCAATCGGATGTGATGTACCACTTTCAAGAGCCATCATAATAGACATATTTGTGCTTTCATCACCATTATAGTTTTTGAAAGCCGTCACATCTAGCACACCTTGTGTGAGGGTACCAGTTTTATCCATAACGATAGCATCAAGTTTTCCAGCTTTTTCAAGATATTCCGCACTCTTGATGAGAACACCATGTTCTGCACCTAGACCAGAGCCAACCATGATAGATGTTGGCGTTGCAAGACCAAGGGCACATGGACACGCAATAACGAGGACTGCTGTGGCATTAATGAGCGCCACATTGAGAGAATCGCCCATTACAAAGTACCAAACGAGACCTGTTAGAATAGCAAGGCCAATAACGATAGGAACGAAGTATTGTGCTACGATATCAGCAATACGTTGAATACTCGCTTTAGAGGTTTGTGCCTCTTCTACAACCTTGATGATTTGGGACAGCATTGTATCGGAACCAATACGCTTCGCTTCCATCGTGAAAGCACCACTCAAGTTAATGGTCGCTCCAATTACCTCGGAGCCTACTTGTTTTTCTACAGGCAAGCTTTCACCTGTGAGCATAGCCTCATCTACTGTAGAATAGCCGTCAGTAATTGTACCATCCACTGGGATTTTTTCGCCTGCCCGTACTTGTAAAATATCGCCGGCTACTACTTTAGAAGTAGGAATATCTACAAACTCACCGTCACGCAACACATGAGCCGTTGCAGGTTGTAAAGCAATCAATTTTTGAAGTGCTTCAGAGGTACGCCCTTTTGCAATCTCTTCTAAGAGTTTACCAAGAAGGATAAAGGTAATGAGCCACGCAGAGGTTTCAAAGTAAATGCCATGAGGCCCAAGTTCTGGATGGAACTGCCAATTATAGATACTGAATAGATACGCTACTGTCGTCCCCATTACTACGAGCACGTCCATTGTAAGGGCACCATTTTTCACGGCACTCCACGCACTCTTATAGAACATAAGGCCCGGACCGAATTGAGCAATGGTAGCAAGAATGAACTCTACCCATACTGGAAAGGCTTGAATACCAAAGCGATATAATGTCATGTTAATCATCATCGGTACGGCCATACAAGCTGCAACTATTAATCGGATAATATGAGGCTTTAAATTAACCTTTTCTATTTCCTGCTTTGTTTCATCCGCCTCTTCAGCACCAAAGCCGATATTTGTAATAGCCTCTATAATCTGTTGTGGATCTACGCTAGAGCCCTCTTTATATTCAACGCTACCCTTTCGAGTCAAAAGATTTACCTTTACAGACTCTACACCATCGACTTTAGAAACAACATTTTCAACACGCTTTACACAGGCGGCACAATGCATACCTGTTATATCAAACTCTTGTTTCTTCTTACTCATAGTATCACTTCCTTCTAACAGTATATGTAAAGATATGTACACTTATAGAAATACAAGACTTATGACCATAAACTTATAGTGTACATAGCTTGTATTAATAGTAGAGATTTTTATTAAGTTCTAACATTTAACATATGAACACATTTACATGAGTACACATTCATACATCTCTATTTAATGGTAACATAAATTCTCAATACGTCAATATCCTACTAAATCTAGAGGATTATTCCTTTTTTACAGGGGAATTAACATGTCTTCACCTATACACAACATTCATAAATAGATTATAATAAAGTGATGATGAATAAACATAAACTTTGATTCTAAAGGAGGTGAAAATATGCCTGAATCAATGAGTCCTACAGTAGAATTTACTTCGGTAGCGAAGGAATTTCGCCATGAATATATTGTTGATAAATCACGATTTATCACAACTATATACCCTTGTACAACTGAAGAAGAGGCACAAGCCTTCATCGGTCGCATCAACAAAGAGTTTTGGAATGCCACTCATAACTGTACAGCCTATGCATTAGGTCCTAAGCAAGAACAACAACGATCTTCCGATAATGGCGAGCCATCTGGTACAGCTGGCAAGCCAATGTTAGAAGTGCTCAAGAAAACTGGTATTACCAATGTTGCAGTCGTTGTAACTCGCTATTTTGGTGGTATCAAACTAGGTGCTGGTGGCTTGATTCGTGCATATTCACACTCCGTTGCGGAAACATTACGTCTTGCCCCTAAAGAACTACACACAACACGAACTCAACTACAAGCGACCATCGATTACTCACTATATGGTGCAATAGAAAGATTTGTACAAGACAAAAAACTACATTATGAAGCGAACTTTGGTGAACATGTAACGGTAACAATCTTAGTCCCCCCTACTGATGTGGAGGGTATACAAAAAGAGCTCCAAGACATGAGTCATGGAGCTGCAGATTGTACAATATTAGATTCTATTGAAGTGGTACTACCGCTAGATGAATCATCTAATCAATAGACACTAAGCAATTAGTTGCCGTGGTTAACTAAACCTGTTACGCCTTGACTAAGTTCACGACGTTTTTCATTAGTCAACGGATGAGGCCACACGCGTTCAAGTTGTTTTTTACGACTTAAACCAGTATTATGTGCAGTCATTAATCTACGTGCTTCCCAGTTACGAATTGCTTTACTTAATGTTCTTTTTACCACGCCCATAGTAGTACCCACTTTCTTAATTGTCGTTATTATATCAAAAATTGTGATAAGGATAGAAAGTTCACTTCACATATAATTAACTCACTATTTCCTTATTGAGTATAGTATATATGCCATTTTATAAAATGTGAAATGACGGTTACTTAGTTCGTTATAATTTTTATTTATCTTATTTTGTGTATAATAGGGAGATTCCATGGATACATCTTACTACCACAATTTTATTACCCTCGTTCAAACGGGCAATATGACGCAGGCCGCAGAGATTCTTCATATTACACAACCAGCGTTAAGCAAGCAGTTGAAATATTTAGAGGCTGAATTTGGAGCCCAATTAATCAACATTAAACGTGGCCAACGTGGCTCAAATTTACAATTAACAGATGCTGGCAAAATCTTCTACGAAAAAGCACAACAACTCTGCTCTATTGAAGAATCAACCTATAATGCTGTACAACAATTGAACTCTCGCATCGAAGGTACCTTGCGTATTGCAACCTCTGCTTCTCGTTCAACCCCAATCGTACAGCAATATTTACCTGCCTTTTCTATGAAGTATCCATCTGTTCACTTTGAGATTTACGAAGGTCTTATGACAAATGTAGTAAATCAGCTTATCAACGGCAGTGCCGAATTAGGTATTGCTAACATTCAGATGGTAGACACTGATAAATTTGACATACTTCTTACCCAAGAAGAACATTTATATGCTATCTTCCGTCGCGATGTATTCTGGACAGATCGGGAGCATGATACCATCACTTGGGAAGACATAAAAAAATGTCCACTATCTCTTTCTGGTGGTTCCGTACGAATGATTATGCAATCTAGCTTAACAGATATGGAACAACTCAATGCAGTGGCTATAACTACTACTAAAAGTTCCGCTATTGAATGGGCATCTTCGGGACGCACCGTATCATTAGTTCCAATGGATGCGAAAGAGTTAATTAACCATCGTAAGATGGCCCGCATCAAATTGCCAGAATTCTCAGGGGACTTTAAAAAGGCCTTTATCACACTTAAAGGGCATGCTTTATCTCCTGTAGCACAGCAATTTATCGATTTCTACAAAGCTTATGTCTAATTAAGAATAGGCAAAACGATTACCACAATATGACTTTAACAGAGCATACTACTGTAGCTGCTATAAATATAGCCTTCAGTAGAATACATAAGAAAAGACCTAGTGCAATATGTACTAGGTCTTTTCGCATCATATCTTGTATATCAGTAAAGCTTATGGTTGTGCAGTAAAACTTATGGTTGTGTAAGTTTACCATAGATATGATTAGATTAAGCTTGATGAACAGCACCTACAATATCAGAGATACTGTTTAAGTTATATTGTTCTACATATTCACTCATTTCACGGGCAATACGTGAAATCGCTGTTGGATCTACCATCGTAGCAACTCCAACTTGAACGGCTTGAGCACCAGCCATCATAAATTCGATAGCATCAGTACCAGTCATAATTCCACCAAGCCCCATGATAGGAATATTAACCCCTTTATAAACTTGGTGCACCATACGAAGTGCTACCGGTTTAACAGCTGGACCAGATAAACCACCATAAATATTACCCAATACAGGTTGTCGACGGTGAATATCTATGGCCATACCAAGAATGGTATTAATGAGACTTACCCCATCACCACCACCGGCTTCTACAGCCTTTGCAATTTCCACAATGTCTGTTACATTTGGTGAAAGTTTTACAATAACAGGTTTATCGGTAACTTTGCGAACTGCTTTAGTTACTTGTTCAACTACCTTTGGGTCTACACCAAAGGCCATACCTTCACACTCTACATTTGGACAAGATACGTTGACTTCTAAACCTGCAATACCATCTACAGATAAAGTTTCAGCCATCCAGGCAAATTCTTCAATGGTGCCTGCAGACATATTAGCAAGTAATGGTACATCGTATTTCTTTAAATCTGGCAAAATATCTGTAACAAAATATTCTGCCCCAGGATTTTCAAGGCCGATACAATTCAAAACACCAGATGGTGTTTCTGCAATGCGAGTACCGCGGTTACCATGACGACCTATTGGAGTCAAACCTTTTACAGAGATAGCCCCTACTTCATTGCTTAGATCAACGTAGCCTGCATATTCAGGGCCATTACCAAAGGTACCAGACGCAGCGATAATAGGATTTTTCATCTTAATACCGCAATAATCGATAGCTAACTTTGGATTTGGCGTAACGGTGTTATTTAAATCGCGTTCACTCATTAAAAGAACACCTCCTCAGCTGGGAATACAGGACCATCTTTGCAAACTTTATAGCGTTTACCTTCTGCACCATCACAACCACAGCCTAAACAACCACCAGTACCACAACCCATGCGCTCTTCAAGAGAAACTTGGCAGGGTACATTGAGGTCTTTAGACACTTGAGCTACGCCTTTCATCATCGGCGTCGGACCACAAGTCATAACAGATGTGAAAGCATTAGCATTAATCAGATCCGGCATGATGGCCGTAGGGAAACCTTTTGTACCTACGCTACCATCATCAGTAGTGATATGCACTTTAACAGGCGTATCGTTAAATAAGTCTGCCCAGAAGGTTTCGCTTTCATTTCTAAAACCGAGAATAACTTGTGCTTCTTCCCCTTCGTTCAAATGGGAAGATATGCATAACATTGGTGCAATACCTACACCACCGCCAACGAGAAGCATATTCTTAGATGTAACAAATGGTTCACCCAAAGGACCTAAACAATCTAGAGTATCGCCTGGAACAAGGTGAGTCATAATCTCAGTCCCTTTACCTACGACACGATACAAAAGGGTAATCATCCCCTTTTCTGCATCAAAGCCTGCATAGCTAATAGGTCGGCGCAATAATGGTGCCGTTGAGTCCGCTACGCGAACATTACAAAACTGTCCTACCTTTGCTTCTGCTGCTTGTTTTGGTGCGTGAATATCCATAATCCACACATCAGAGCCTATTTGCTCATTGCGAACGACTTCGCCCTGTTCTACATAGCCACTCATGGTTATTACTCCAATTCAAAATCCTGTAACGCTTCTACAGTATAATTTGCATTATTTTTACGATTTGCTACAACGCGTAATACTTCGCGTGCTATATCGAGACTTGTTAAGCAAGGTAGTACTAACGTGCCTTTTATCGTAAGACTACGCCCTCCTTCATGACTACTTCGCCATTAACGACTGTAAGTTTTGCTTTACCTGTAACAGTCATACCATCGAACGGGCTTACCTTACCTTTTGTATAGAATTTATTGCGGTCTACAGTCCATTCTTCAGTTGTAGAGAATACTGTAATATCCGCTTGTTTGCCAACTTCAAGAACACCTGCATCGAGACGCATCAATTCAGCTGGACGAGTACTCATATTGTACACAACTTGATCAATGCTAAGTTTATCTGGACCGTAGGCATTTGTAATAACCGCTGCCAAAGATGTTTCGAGACCGCTGAAGCCATTTGGTGCACAGCAGAACTCATGGTCTTTTTCTTCAAATGCATGAGGTGCATGGTCTGTGATAATAGCATCAATTGTGCCATCTTTCAAACCTTCTAACAAAGCTTGACGATGATCTTCGGAGCGAATTGGAGGAGCCATTTTGAAAGCTGGGTTATATTCGCGTAAATATTCGTCAGTGAAGGATAAATGTTGGCTTGTAACTTCACAAGTTACATTAAGGCCTTTAGCCTTCGCACGACGAACCATATCTACCGTATTTTTACTACTTACGTGAGCGATATGGATATGACCACCTGTCATTTCAGACAATAAGATATCACGTGCTACAGCCAAATCTTCAGCTACGGCAGGACGACCAGAAACACCTAGCTCATAAGATACAATACCTTCGTGCATATGACCATTTTTAGTCAATGTAATATCTTCCGCATGGTCGATAACCATTTTATTGAACATGGAGGAGTATTCTAAAGCGCGACGCATGAAAGCCGCATTTTCTACATAGTGACCATCGTCGGAGAATGCAACTACACCTGCTTCAGCCATATCGCCTAATTCAGCCAGTTCTTTACCTTCAAGACCTTTGGATACAGCGCCGATGAATTCTACTTTAACTACACCAGTAAGCTCTGCTTGTCTTTGCAAACCTCTTACTAGCATCGCATTATCTACTACAGGATTAGTATTTGCCATAGTTACAACGCGTGTGAAACCACCTGCTGCAGCTGCTTGTGTACCAGAGTGGAAGTCTTCTTTCGCTTCTTGGCCTGGTTCACGCAAATGTGTATGAATATCGATAAGGCCAGGTGCTACGATAAGACCTGTTGCATCATATACTTCAGCGCCGTCTGCACTTAAATTTTGACCGATGGCTGCAATTTTACCATCTTTTACGAGAACGTCTGCTACTTCGTTTTGTTTTTTCGCCGGATTTACTACCGTACCATTTTTAATAAGCAAGCTCACTACCGTCACCTCCGATAATAGTTAAGTACAATACAGCCATACGTACAGCTACGCCATTGCGTACTTGTTCTTGAATTACTGATTGATCAGAATATGCTACATCTGGCGCAATTTCAAGACCGCGGTTCATCGGACCTGGATGCATTACCATTACATCGTCTTTAGCTAATTTCAATACTTCGTTATTGATGCCAAAGATTCGTGCATATTCTCTATTTGTAGGATATAGTGCAGAGTGAATACGTTCTAATTGAATACGAAGTACGTTTACTACATCTGCATTAGCAACTGCTTCACGAATATCATGGTGTACAGTAACACCTAATTTTTCAAGTTCTGGATATACCATTGTACGAGGACCAGCTAGATGTACATCAGCACCCATTTTAGTAAGGCCGTAGATGTTAGATCTTGCTACACGACTGTGCATGATATCGCCGATAATTACTACTTTTAAACCTTCAAGGGATTCTTTTTTCTCTAAAATAGAGTACATATCTAGCAAAGCTTGAGTTGGATGCTCATGAGCGCCATCACCTGCGTTGATGATGATAGGATCAACTGCTTTAGTAGCATATAAAGGTGCACCTTCTGCGCTGTGGCGCATTACGATAGCATCTGTGCCCATGTAGGACATTGTTAACAATGTATCGCGGAAGCTTTCACCTTTACCCATGGAAGAGCCACTTGGAGAAAGATTGATTACGTCAGCCCCTAAATATTTGCCGGCCAACTCAAAGGAACTACGGGTACGAGTACTTGGCTCCATAAAGAGGTTAATAATAGATTTCCCCTTCAAAAGTGGAACCTTCTTGTCATCAGAAAGTACGATGTTCTTCATTTTCTTTGCCACATCTAAAATCAATTTGATTTCTTCAGGTGACACATTTTGCAAACCTAATAAATGTTTGCCTTTTAGGCTAACTTGTCCCATGATTTCCTCCTAACTCACGTAACAAAAAAGACCTTTTGCCCAGGGCAAAAGGTCAAATAGTTTGCACAAAGAAGCCCTTATGGGCGCTTCAACTATATTCCTTTTTCAGCCTCTCTGGACTAAATTAAAAGGTATTGTATTATGCAATGGTCTCTCGTACCATATACGCATTCTCTTTTTTTATTGTACTGAATCTACCTGTGAAAGTCAATGTAAAACGCAAAATTCATAATGATTTTAAAAAGAGGACAAGCACATAAAATTGCTTGTCCTCTCTATATTTAAACAGCTTTTAACCCCTCACAATAGACTAATTTAACTTAAAAATTTTATCAATGAAAGTTAACAGTATTAGCCTAAAGGATAAATTCTTGGAGGATTTTGTTCTTCGTTTTTCTGTTCATTTTGTGGTGCCAATGGAGCTACCGGCGCAGTTGGCATCGGATTCACTTGCACATATTGCTGATCTTGTGGCACTTGCGGTTGTCGTTGATCACGACGACGCGTATTTTGAGATGCTGTCGGTCTTGGCTTAGTTAATTCATCGATAGATACTGCATTTGGAATTGTTACATTCGGTGTATCTTCATGAATATCGTCAAGCTCGTTAAAGGATGGACCAATCTTAGCAGCTTGAGCCGCTTTACGTTCCGCTTCAATTTGTTGACGTGCAAGCTCTGCTCGACGACGAGCATTTTCTTGTTGTTCTTTAACACGTTGAATCGCTTCAGCACGCTCTTTTGCTTTACGTTCAACTTCGGCTTGCGCAAGAGCTTGCTGACGTGCTTCTTCCGCCTTACGCTCCGCTTCTAAGTGAGCTTGGTAACGTTCTTCAGCAATGCGTTTTGCCTCTGCTGCTTGCCGTTCTGCTTCAGCTCGTTCTGCCGCAAGTCGTTCTTGCTCTGCCTTACGAGCCTCTTCAGCCAAGCGAGCTTGTTCAGCTTTACGGGCTGCTTCAATTCTCGCCTCTTCTGCTTTACGCGCTTCTTCAGCACGTTTTGCTTCTGCTGCTAAACGTGCTTCCTCTGCCTTACGAGCAGCCTCAATTCGTGCTTCTTCAGCTTTACGAGCTTGCTCTGCTGCACGTTGTGCTTCCAAGGCAGCTTTTGCTTCTTCAGCTTTACGAGCTTCCTCGGCTCGTCTAGCTTCTAATGCTTCTTGTTCTGCTTTACGTTGTGCTTCTAAACGAGCTTTTGCTTCTGCTGCTAAACGTTCTTCTTCGGCTCTCTTAGCTTCTAAGGCCGCCTTTTCTGCCGCTCGTTGTGCTTCAAATCGAGCCTTAGCCTCAGATGCCTTACGTGCTTCCTCGGCTTTACGAGCTGCCTCTACACGAGCGGCTTCAATTCTACGCTCTTCTTCAAGACGTCTTTCTTCGGCTGCTATGCGAGCCGCTTCCGCTTTTCGTGCTGCTTCTAAACGTTCTGCTTCCGCCTTACGTGCCGCTTCGATACGGGCCAACTCAGCTTTACGCACTTCTTCTGCCTTGCGAGCTTCCTCAGCTTGACGTTCAAGCTCAGCCTTTCTAGCTGCTTCTATGCGTTTTGCCTCTTCTGCTTGTCGCATTTCTTCGGCTTTCTTAGCCTCTAAAGCTGCTTTTTCTTTTGCCGCTTGTGCCTCTTGAGCCGCTTTTAATTCAGCGGCCTTGCGGTCAGCTTCGGCTTTTTCTGCCATTTTACGCTCAATTTCAGCATGTTTGGCTTCTGCAGCCTTGCGTGCCATTTCTGCTTTTTCAGCAGCTAATTTTGCTTCTTCTGCTTTTTTACGAGCTAATGTTTCCTCCGCTTCTTTTGATTTTTTAAGTTGAGCTTCTTTTTTAGCTTCAGCGGCTGCTTTATCACTTAACTTTTTAGTTTCTTCATGAGCGATATTCTCTGCCTGCTTACTAAGTGTCAATGTGGATTTTGTAGTATCTACAGTACCTTTATTGCTATCTTTACCACCTATAGGTCCTACCGGAATTTGCGTAGTCCCTTGAGTTGGATGACCTAAACTATCTTTTACATCCTTAGGAACATTAACAGCAATAGTTTGATGTTTTTGTGGATTCGCAAGAGATTCAGGAATTAACAAGAACCGTATCGGCAAGTTAGATGCCCCTGCAGGCATAAAGTTTAATGTTAATAAATCACCTGCGTTATAGTTACCCATGATGCGACTATCTAAAATAGTTCCATCCCCAAGTGCAGAGATACCATCAGCACCACCAATATGATAGGTTCGTGTATCTGTTTGACCACGGCGAGCACCTTGTTGGTGTAATGCTTTCACCGTAAAGGAACCAGAATAGGGACCACCAAGAGGGTTAAAATACAATCTAAATGGTTCATTACCCTTTGTAGGAATTTTTAGTGTATAAGATACACCATAGTTACCACGATCGCGAACAAATGCTTTATTTTGCATTTCGTCTACACCGTTGATAAACATATCTTCACGGTCATTACCGATTTCTACAAAAGCACCACCTAATGTCGTATCAAATGGTGTAGTAACCTCCATATTACGCTTAGACCCAGTATAGGTACCACGCAACTGAATTTCATCAATAGGCAAATTTTTCGCCCAATGAGATGCATCTACAGCATCAATACCCATAGGTAGCATCATAACGCGAGCAAATACAGGCGCTTCCGTTTTAATATCTACAATCCCTGTAAATAATGCGTCTTGATATACAGGCGTTTGCTCTAAATCGCTAAATATTAGTTTACGACCTTGTGGTGGAATACTTAATGAATATAATGGTCTAGCATTAGGGCTTTCATTAAGAGGCTGTTCTAAATCTTTACGCGACAAATCACGACCAGCCGCAAAATAGTCAGGTGTGGCTATAGATTTTAACTGTCGCATTACATGGACTGTATTAGGATATGCCGTTTGATTTTCGAGAACAATAGCAATTTTATGAGGCTGATCCATTTCATTTACATGATAAAAATAGATACGGCCATTGCCATTAATTGTACCTGCACTAAGCGTACCACCTACAGGCCCTACGTATTCAGGGCTATCTGATAGGAGTAATGTATCCGTTTGAGATACTAATGTGGGTGGTAACGGAGAGAACTGAAAATATCCAATTGATTGTAAATCTATATCACGAGCCTCTACATGGCCTGTAAGAGCAGCCATGGCGGCCATAGCCGCAGCTACACAATATCTTGATTTATAAGAAAACATATATTATTACCTCTATATTTCTTCAAGCCCCATCGGGTCATATGTAAGCGCTAATGCTTCAATCTTTTTAAGACGGTGGCCAATGCCCGATTTAGACAGTTCACCATCCATTAACTCTTCTAGCTCTTTTAAACTCGCTTCGGGATTTTCCCACCGAAGTCTTGCAATGACTCGCAATTTTTCAGGCAGTTCTTCAATACCGATTTCTCTATCGATAATACGGATGGCTTTTACCTGACGTACCGCTGCATCTACAACCTTTTGTAAATTTGCAGTTTCACAGTTTACCTGTCTATTAATCTGATTTCGTACAGTCTTCATAATCCGTACGTTTTCAAATTCCATGAGAGCAGATTGAGCACCCATGATTTGTAAGCAGTTCGTCACTGCATCGCCTTCTTTAAGGTATACTACATACTCTTCCTTGCGCTCTGTCAATCCAGCGTGAATGTGAAAGAGCCGTAACACATGGATAATCTCCCGTGCAAAACTTTCATTGCCCGTCATAAACTCTAAGTGATAATCACTTTGCGGTTTATTAACGGATCCTCCACCTAGGAATGCACCCCGTAAAAAAGCACGTCGAGCCTCCATAGACTTGAGCCAACTGCGTGGAATTTGTTCAGTTACAGGCCATAGTGCAAGGTCTTCTAAAGCTTTACGCCCCTCCATAGATGGCTCTACAGATAAGGTATACATATTTTTTTTACGCAAGTTTAAGCCTTGTCGTACTAATACATTAGTAGGTAATTCGTATTGTTTCTTTAAAATGCCTAGCAAACGACGAGCTACCGCATTATTGGCCGTAGCCAATCGAATTCCTACGGCACCTTTCATACCTAAAATGATGGATCCACCCATGCGCAATAAGCAGGACGCTTCAATTTTCATGGCCACATCTGCATCACTAGAGGATTCATATTGGCATAATTCATTTTTTACATCTTCTGCAAATGACATGGGTATCCTTTCTTATTAATGATCGTCTCGTTGGAGATAATATTCTAGGATATGTGGTTCTGTGTTAGATTGCATAGCACGAACGATATCCATAATGACTTTGCCTAACCGTTCTGGATCATGAACAGCTGGCTTTTTAGAACTAATCAAGGTAGCACGAATTGTACGAATACCTTTAGCTTGTAATTTTTTCGTATCTAATGCTACAGGTTCAGAACCTACAGCACTATATTGCTCAACCATTTGAATTGGCAACGGACCGTCATTAGCAAGGACGGTATCTACAATACCTTCCCCACCATGAGCAATTAAAGCCTCTACATGGTCATTTAACGTATAACCCGTGGTTTCACCTGGCTGCGTCATAACATTAGCAATATAGATTTTATTGGCCTTACTTGCTCTTACATGAGAGGCAATCTTATCGGTCAACAGATTTGGAATAATACTAGTATATAAACTACCAGGACCAAAGATGATTACATCTGCTTCATCGATGGCACGCAAAGCAGCACCTTCCGGTTTTGGTTGAACAGGATCGCTGTAAATACGTTGAATGCGCTTTCCAGAATTCGGAATATTACTTTCACCTTCTACGATAGTACCATCAGTCATCTCCGCTACTAATTTAATGAACTCAGTAGACGACGGAATTACACGACCTCGTACACGCAACAATTTACTAGCCGCTTCAAGCGCTTCCTCCACATCGCCATCATATACTTGAGCAAGTGCTGTGATAAAGAGGTTACCAAAACTATGCCCAGATAGCTCATTTTCCCCTTCAAAGCGGTAACGGAACAGGTTTTCCATAACCCCTTCTTGTTCAGCTAATGCAATCAAGCAGTTTCTCAAATCGCCAGGAGCAATCATTTTAAAATCTTGACGCAAGCGACCAGAAGAACCGCCATCATCAGCTACAGTTACAATAGCTGACAAATTTGACGTATGAGACTTCAAGCCACGCAATAAGTTTGATAACCCCGTGCCACCGCCGATAACGACGATTTTTGGGCCCTTATCAAGGCGAATATTCTGAAAAATAATATCCGATACTTTGCTATCAGGATTTGGTAATACAGCACGAATAATTGTTTTAATAACCTTACTCGTACCGATTAGCATCAGTATAGCACCGATGGATATTAGTACAAACCCTACAGCAATAAGAACATTATAATTGTAAAAGCCCGTTAAATCATAAGAAAAGGCTAAAACAATATCTTCAAGAACGGCAAGCCATTGATAGTTGAACATCAACGAAATGCCTATGATTAAAAGACCTACACCACAACTAAAAAGGGCAAGCCAACGTTTTATATTTAGGCCCGGACTTAGCCACCGGAACCATCTTTTTCGCAACATATGAACCCCTATCTAGTTACCAAGTGTTTTAATTTCATGAGGATTAAAATCTTCTTCCACATTATTTTTCATCATATCTCGATGTTCAACGGATACACGGTAGCCTTTTTCTAACAAGTGAGAATATAATGATTCTGCCATAGCAACAGATCGATGCATACCCCCAGTACAGCCTACAGCTACGATAAATTGAGATTTGCCTTCTTGTTCATAATTTGGCACAAGAAAATCTACCGTATCAAAGAAGCGTTTTTTAAACTCATCTGTCACTTCGAAAGAGTGAATATATTCATTAACGGCCTTCACGCGACCTGTTTTATGTCGGAATTCAGGAATATAAAACGGATTTGGTAAGAAGCGTACATCCCATACCATGTCTGCATCGAGAGGAATACCATATTTAAAACCAAAACTAACTACCGTAATAGCCATGCCATGACCTTCATCCACTTGAGTAAAGCGAGTTTTTAAATACTCTTTAAGACTAGCTGTTTTCATATTTGTAGTATCAATGATGAAGTCTGCTTTATGGCGTACAGAATTAAGAATTTGACGCTCTTTTTTGAGACCAGTCGTAATCAACCCATCTGGAGCCAATGGATGGCTCCGACGACTTTCTTTATAGCGACGAATTAATGTTTCATCAGTAGCGTCCATGAATACGATTTCAAAATCTACCTTCATATCTTTTAATGTATCAAGAGATGAAGAGAGAGCTTCAAAGAACTCACCACCACGAATATCTACCACTAAAGCTACCCGATTTGTACGCTCCCCACCTTGACGGCAAATTTCACTCAATTTTGGAATCAGCACAGGTGGAATATTGTCGATACATAAATACCCCATATCCTCTAAGGCCTGTAATACTTGAGTTTTACCAGCACCAGACATGCCAGTAACGATTAATAAACGAAAGGCTTCCATAGTTTTACTCCATTATAAAAGATTCTCTTCAATCCAGCGGGCCACACCATCTTCATTATGGTGCCCGCAAATTGCATGAGCTACAGATTTCACATGATCAGTAGCATTTTCAACAGCTACTGAATAACCGGTTTCACTGAGCATTGAAATATCATTCTCTGCATTGCCAAAGGATATAATATTCTCTAAACCGATGTGATTATCAAAAGCTAACTGTGCCAAAGCACGCCCTTTAGATACATTCGAAGCAATGATTTCTAAAAAGTCACGTTGACTGCGAACTAATGTAACTACATCTCCCACCAAAGGCGTTAAGGTATCAATAATTCTATCAATACCATCTACAGTATCGATAGCAATTAATTTATTAGGCTCAGCTGTTAAGCTATATAAATCATCCCCTAAAAACTCCGCTTTAGCACCTGTTTGGGTTTCATAGAGATCGGACTGCCATGTTTTATGGTGGCATAATAAGTGATCATCCACATAGGATTGAATGTGCCAATTGTATTGTTTAGCTAAATCAAAAATACGACGTACAGCTTGAATAGAAACAGTCTGCTCAAAAAGCTTGTGCCCAGTCTCTAATTCTTGAATAAGGCCCCCTGAAAACAAAATCATCGGTACATTACCAAGCTCTAGAGCCAAGCCAATAGGCTTAGCCGTCTGGTACATGCGCCCCGTAGCTATAGTGATGACAATCCCTTTTTTATGCAGCCTTTGTAATACATCTACAGTATAGTAAGAAACAGTATTATCGCTGCGTACCAAGGTTTCGTCACAATCGATAGCCACCATTTTAATATGAGAAAAAGAAGGGTTCATATTTGCATCCTTTATGGGAAAATCTAATACTCTTTATTATACCATTTATAGCAATTATATATCTAGAAATAAGCTAGTTTTGATTCCATAAACTTAATATGCATCTATTATTTAACCCTACTAATAAATAAACCCCAAATAGTTTTACGTACATCATGAATATTAAAACGTTAAACATAAAGGGCACAATAAAAAGTCTTATATATCAATTTTACATAGATCTATATATTTTACGTACAAAAAAGAGACTCCCGAAGGAGTCTCTTTTGTATTGATAACTATCAAATTAGAATTTGTAGTTAAGGTCTGCACGGTAGAAGTCGTTAAGATCGTTACCAGCTTGGTCTTTCCAGTCGAAGCCGTAGTAAGCGGACAAGCCAACGTTGTTTTGCAATGCATAGTCAACAGTTGCCATCCAACCTTTGGAATCAGCACCGTATCTATGGTTCCAAGTGGAATCAACGATAGGAGCATTTTCTTTTTGGTCGAAGTATTGGCCTTTTACGCCCCAAGTACCTTGTTTTTTGATGTCGTAGTTACCGAAACCAACGCCTGCAGTCCAAGCAGTGGAGTCGTCAACATGGGAGTCTTTCAACCATTCGCCGCCTACCCAAACTTTGTCGAAGTTAGCGTCAGCGTTGAAACCGTAGATGTTTTTGTAACCATTAGAGCTATCTTGGTTTACACGATTGTAGAAACCACCTACCATAGTGTGTTTACCTACTTTACCGTTCAAGCCAAGGTAAGTATTAGTTACGTTAGCATCTTTAGTTAATTTGTTAGTAGTTGCACCAGCGATAATACCATTGTCACCAGATACCATGTAACCGTAAGCTGCTTGGAAGTTTACTTTATCGTTACCAGCGTTGAATTGAGCACCGTCGAATGTACCGTCAAATGCTAAACCGCCGCCAAGAACTTGGTTGAAACGACCAGCTTTAACGGATACGCGTTCGCCAAATTTGTGGTTAACATAAGCGCGGTCAACAGATACATCTACGTTAGAACCTTTTTCAGAGTTACCTAATTCGAAGTTGTCAGAAGCTACACGAACTACTGCATCTGTACGATCGTTAACTTTTGCGTTGAATTGCAAACGTGCACGAGCGTCGAATTTGGATTTTTCATGTTCAGCATCACGGTAACGAAGACGTGCATCACCAGTAACTTTTACGTTACCAACGCGGTCTTCCAAGCGAGCTACACGAACGCCCAAGTTGTTCAATTCGTTGGAGAATTCATCAGCCAAACGGTTGATCATAGCTTGTTGTTCAGCGTTAGCGCGGTCTTGGTTAGCCATAGCTTTAGCTACCATTTGAGCCATTTCGTAACGAGTGATGTTGTTTTGGCCTTTGAAAGTGCCATCTGGGTAACCGTTAACGATACCAGCGTTAGCCAATTGGGAAACTGCTTGGTATGCCCAAGAATCTGGAGTTACGTCGGAGAATGGGTTAGCTGCGAATGCAGTAGTTACACCCAAAACTGCTGTTGCTGCGAAGATTGCTGCGAATTGTTTTTTCATAGTTGAATTCCTTCTTTCTGAAAAAAAATAGAAATATAAAATGTTACAAGTTATAACATTCACATTCTACTCCGTTCTTCAGATTAAGAATTTCTGGGAGTGTCCACGTTTCCTCGCCACATTCTAGATCGAAGTTCTTCGTTTCATGTGTTTGTTATCTCTTGTACGGTGATATTAGCATAACCAAATTTTCGTGTAAACCCTTTTTTCTCAATTTCATTCTCATTATAAAAATTTTATAATTTAAAATGCCTTCAAATTTAGATAATATCTAGTTTTATGAGGCATAATTTTTTTCAATAAAATTATTAAATTTATCCATTTTTAGTCTAAATGAGATTAATTATCTCCATTATTATTAAGTTAAACTAATTAATTCAACACCCATTAATAATTTATTACATGTTTTATACAGAAATGGTTCATAAACACCTCATACAACATATTGTGTCATAAAGCTAGCTATATACTAATTAATTCGATTTCCTCGCCTATATTATATATAGATTTA
>OBRJ01000225.1_pt1 | contig 47021 bp, 40 predicted proteins | sample 1494831 | NCBI WGS metagenome assembly OBRJ01 (sample SAMEA3360658, study PRJEB22359) | human gut metagenome | biome: ENVO:urban biome; feature: ENVO:human-associated habitat; material: ENVO:feces | place: Bangladesh | collected 2011
TCAAATGTGGAGAGTGAGAATATTTTTTGGTAAGCGTCAAACATGCGCGTTCTGGTTGTGCGTAGCCGGAATCTGTACGAGCACGATGCCGTTACGTGAAAGGCATCGTGTTATGAAGGGGGATTCTATCGATGTGGTCAATGGAAGACGGTGACCAGGATACGGCTTATGCATAAAAAATAAGCCCGTGTAAGGGCGTTTTTCAGGGTAGGTAACATGGGCTTTCAGCGGTGCAATGCGGGTTTGTGCGGCACGCAAGACCACTGAAAGCCATAATAAACTACCCTACTGTGGACACAGTGTGGACACTCTGGGAGTCAACACCACCACGTAGCGGATTGAGTGAAACAGCATCCTGAAGATACTCCGGGGCAAAGTGCGCATAAACCATTGTCTGCTCTATCCGTGAATGTCCCAGTATTCTCTGCAAGGTGATGATACTCCCGCCGTTAATCATAAAGTGGGTAGCAAAACTGTGACGCAATGCGTGAGTTGCTTGCCCGTCCGGTAGATCTGGTTTTACATCTTTCATTGTTCGCCTGAACTTCGGGTATGAGGCATCAGGGAACAGATAACCTTTACCCGCAATCATTACAGCCACTTCCTCAGAGATAGGGACAGTACGCGGTTTGTTCGTCTTTGTTTTAACGAACGTCACCCGATTCTGTATTACGTTCTCAGCTTTCAGTTTCGCGGCCTCACCCCATCGAGCGCCGGTACTTAAACAGAGAATCGCGATTTTCTTGTTGTCCCCGTCAAGATTGGCAAGCAACAATGTTATTTCTTCCTGCGTCAGATAGCCGGTTTCTGGTTTCTGCTCCTTGAGCTTTTTCATCCCTCTGAAAGGATGTTCACCAAAGAACAATTCCGCATCAATTAGCGCAGTAAACATACCACTCAGGCAGGTAAGATCGCGGTTAATACTGGCCGGTTTTATGCCTTGCCCTCTGCGAGTCATGCTGTACTGGCTAATAAGCGCTTTGGTTATCTGGAACGCGCAAGGGTCATCAGTGATCCGGGTAAAGATTTCAATCTTACCCAAATTAGATTTTCCGTGTTCTTCATGCTTGCCTTTCAGATCCCACCAGACTTTCGTTAATTCAGACAGATGCCGCTTATCTGTCGGTTTAGCCAACCATTCTTTATCGTGATGGTTGTATTGAGTGTGTTTCTCAAAAGCTACAGCCTCACTTTTCTTGTCAAATTTCCTGCGGATGCGCTTTCCGTTGCGCCCTGCAGGTCTGATGTCCACTTCATAACGACCATCATCGAGTTTCTTAATTGTCATAAGACCCCCAAATGAATGGTGCTAGGTTGTGTTTTCTTTGCTGCTGTTAATTTTCCCTTGCGCTTAGATTTCACAAACTTGTTGTGCTTGTTGTATTTGGCAACAAGTAAACAAATTTTGTAATAAAGATGCGCCTGGTGAATGGTTAACCAATCTTTTGGTCTGAGTGCTGCGATGTTGTTACATCTTGCCCAAAGTGTGCGAGGGCCGGTGCTATCTGACCGGCTTCGGGAGCAACCTGATCGGTCATAAACCACAACGTGTATTTGCTAAATCTGGGGTGCTGGAGAATTTTCATTGTTACGTCAGTGGGGGGCGTAGTTCTTCCGCTCTCATAATAAGTTAGAGAACTGTAAGGAACTCCTGTTATTTCAGCGAATTGCTTCCGGTTTAGTCGCTCAGACTCACGAACTAACGCTAGTTTTTCGCTTATGGGCGTTGACATGTTATCAAGATCCTCTAATATTATCGAAACTCTCTAATGTGGTTTTAGATGTTGTCAATGTGCATCAAAGCCCATTAAAGAACTTTGAAACCCATTGGTTAGATCTAGATACGAGGTTAGCAGATGAGCAAACAAGTTGTCAGTATTAGTGATGCTGTCCCGTACCAGGAGTTTGCAAAACTGATCGGCAAAACACCGGCAGCAGTAAGGGGAATGATTGAAAAAGGAAAGCTACCCGTAGTTGAGATGACTGATCCGCAATCAACTTCAGGGCGGGCAGGTGAGTACTGGGTCTACCTCCCAGCCTGGAACAACGGAATGAAAATGGCGTATGAGAGTCGTCCCAAGGAAATTAGGGAAGGGTGGTTAATGTGGTTGGGTCTGGGCAATCCATCATAAGCAACTTACAGGGCTGAATAAAATGGACACGGCAAAAATCTTTAAGCTCTCAGATAGTCATACAGCGTTATCAAATGTATTTATACGGATTAAGGACAAAAGAACGCCTTGCGGTAATTACTTTTTCCGTTTGGATAAGTTGGACTGCGTTTCTTTAGCAGATAATTCAGGGCTAACACCGTTAATTGAGGTTACTGGTGGGTATGTTGAACCCAGCGTCACTTATGAGCAGTTCATGAGTTTTCTTTTTCAGGTATTTGATGACGTATCAAACGGTGATAACAGCATCAGAATTTATGAGTTGATGGTTGATGAAGAAACCGTGCGAGATGTTCCACCTCGCACAAGAAAAACGATAACGCCGCAGTGATGGATTATTTGAACCATTTACTGGATGGGTGAATGTCACCAATGTGGTGCGTTTCCTCGAAAGATTTTGAGAAGTGCATACCGGGGATAGCGACATCGGCTTGATCCAGAATAGGAGCGTCGATAATGGCATTAATAAAAAACTGGGCACTTTGCTTTGCTAATTCTAATGAGTCAAAGCCATTACCTGAACTTTCGGTAACTTTAGACAGTTGTCCATTTTTTGAGATAAATAACTCCCAGCCCCATAGCGATTCATGCTGTTTTAAAGAAATAACTACAGATGGACAGTTTTCTGTATCGCCAGAATTAATATCGTCACCAGCCTTAATAAAAATTGGCGATTCCATAAGGCCTACAAAGTTCTCAAGGTCATCAATGGCTTTAGGTCTTGTTTCAAATAGTGGACTTTCAAAGAGGGGGGAACCATCGGAAAGTACCCAGTGTGATCCGTGGTCTTTTTTAAAAAACACATTGAATTTCATTACAACTCCTTCTGTGTTGGTGATTGTTATGCCTGATTCACTGCTCAAAGTTACACAGGCATAGCGATGTTATCACAGGAAACACGTGCCGGGCGTGGGGTTATATCCCGGCATCTTTTCAATATGACGGAGATCAACATGGACTTAACACAGTGCCCTTCACTCGCCAGCCTGCTCACCCACGGCCAGCAGATCACCCACCGTCAGCATCAACGCGGCTGGATTGAAACCCCGGACGGGCGGTTCTTCCAGCCTAAAGCGGCAGATGTTCAATTTGTTAAAAACTGCCGTGTACCGTTTATGTCGCGCCCGCGTAATAAGCGCCGCTGGTTTTCCCGCTTAATGGGCATCTTTGCGTAGTTCGGGGAGGTGGTTATGTTGATGGATAAGACAGGACAACAGCCAGGCCGTCGCCAGTTCTTAGAGCAACGGGCTCGACTGCAAGCAAGTTTGAACGTCTCACGCGTGAACGACACTGCAACCCGTTTTAACCGCCTGGATGATGCCTGTAAAAAGGTGATTTTCATCCTGGCAAACGATGCGTCCAGATACATAGCCGGAATGCCGAAGCTGACCGCCAAACAGCTGGGTTGTACTTACGAAAATCTAACCGAAAAGGAGCAAACGTGCCTTTTGATGGGCATTAAGCGCCTTTCCGAATTTGCAGCATCAATGCCGTGGGAATTTGAGGACTACGCCGCACCACGCGCCGAAATTCAGGCGATACGCGACAAACCACCCGCGCCAGATAACGCAGTAAATTAACAACTAACTACCCACAAAAAAGAAACAGGCGCTAACGCGTCGGGCTTCTTGCACCCTGGAGAAAGTAAAAATGATTCGATCTCTCGTTAAATGGCCCGGTGGTAAAGGCCGCGTTATGCCTGATTTGCTGCCGATTCTGCCGAAAGCCGATTGCCTGGTGGAACCGTTTGTCGGCGGTGCTTCTGTTTTCCTCAATACTGAATATCGCCGTTATATCCTGGGTGATATCAACCCAGATTTAATTAACCTGTATCGCCAGATAACCCGCTGGCCTGATGCGGTGATCGACGCTGCTCGCCCACTGTTTAAAGTGTACGGCGATAAAGACGGCTATAAGTGGATCCGCGATGATTTCAACGCCCGCGCCCGTGACCTACTGTCATTGCGCAGTGTGTTTGAAGATGGGCCGGACGCGGGCAAGATTCTTCGTGCAGCACAATTTCTTTACCTGAACCGTCACGGATATAACGGCGTAGTACGCTACAACCAACAGGGTGGATATAACGTTCCCTTTGGGCGTCACAAAACCCCGCCTTACTTCCCGGAAGAACAAATCCGTTTATTCTCTGAAAAAGCTAACGACACGAAAGCTATTTTCGTGTGCTGCGATTTCCAGAGCACGTTAAAAATCATGATTGGTAGTGACGCGGTTATCTATTGCGATCCGCCATACCTGCCAACAAGCGAAACCGCTAATTTCACCCAATACCACACCGCCCCGTTTGGGATTAAAGAGCATCGCCAGTTAGCTGCCGCTCTGCTGGATATTAACCGCCTTACTGGTTCGCCGGTGATCCTGTCCAATAGCGACACCCCAGCCACCTGCGAGATTTATCGCTCTTTCAACTTCCAGGAAATTAGCGTTAACCGTTCTGTCAGCGCGAACGCCATTACCCGAGGGGCCGCCAGTGAGGTGATCGGTATTCTCAAGGTTGCGACTTCTACGGGCATATGTGAATGACTAACGCTTTCGCATGGCCTTGGAACGCACCGCGTCCAGCTGTTGGCCCGTACATCTATGAACCGAAAAAAATCGCCCCGCTTGCTGGGGCGGTGGCGCATCATCCTGCCGTAAAAAAACATATCGATCACATCTTCAAACGTGCCGGTTACAATCCCGCCGAAGTTCGTGACCGTGATGCGCTCATCCAGGCGCTGGACAGGTACGAACCATGCGGCCTGCCACTGGCCGCCCATCAAAATATAATCCGGCAAGAAATGGAAGCCGCTAAAGCCACGGCGGCAGCCTGGGCCAATACGCCAGAAGGTGTCGAAGCACGTTTATTATCAGAGCCGTTCTTCATTCGTGAAGTCTGGCGTAAAAAAATTGAGTGGTTACGGGTCAACCGTGAAACCAGACACACCAATGATTTTCTTATGGGGACAGTGAAAAAATCATTGCTGCGTCTTGATGTTGTGCGCACAAGGCAAGGTGTTTCGCCTGATATCACCGGCGAACTGGCCGCGTACTGGTTCGGGCGCTGGCAACGGCTGGCTGATTTCACAAAGCGGGAAGCACTAAGCGCCGCTAATGAGATCGCCAGCCGCATGGCTGAAATGCTGGGGACGGAATGCGAAGCCCTGGGACAGAATGTTTCCGACATGAACGTCGAAGAACTGGACTGGCTTTATTGTCATCTGGGCCGCGAAATGCTGGCGCTTCGCATTGTGCCGCCTGCATGGTATGCGCCGTGGGAACGTGATCGGATATGTACGGCCATTTTGCGTATGGCTTCGCCTGACTGGTGGGGGCGCAAAATCTGGCGCCTGCGTTGTGACTGGCGCGAAAACCAGCTGCGAGCCGTTGGCGCGGTAAATAAAAAAGCGCACGCATACGTTAGCGCTTCCAGCCTGATCGAGTGGCAGGAACAGCGCCGTAAAAACCGGGATTTTTTCAAAAGTCATGAACTGGTAGACGAAGACGGCAACGTTTCCTCACTTGAGGACATGATTAATAAATCCACGTCAAACCCGGCTATTCGTCGCCATGAGCTTATGGCCCGAATGGCTGGGGTTGAGCTTGTTGCCCAAAGTCGCGGCGATGTTGGCATCTTCCTGACAATCACTTGCCCGTCGAAATATCACAGTAATATTGCATCCGGCCACCATAACGCCAAATGGAATCATTCCACCGTCGCCCAGGCGCAGTGCTATTTATGCCGTGTGTGGAACCGGGCAACCGCCAAACTGAAACGCGAAGATTTGCGCCCTTATGGCTTCCGTGTCGCCGAGCCGCATCACGATGGGACACCACACTGGCACGCGTTGCTGTTTATGCCACAAGAGCAAGTCAAAGCCACGGTTGCGATCCTTCGCACCTACTTCATTGCGGAAGACCGCGACGAGCTGGGCCGCAATACCGGCGCTCGTTTCAAGTCAAAAAAAATGGACCCACGGAAAGGGTCAGCAACGGCATACATCGCTAAATACATTTCGAAGAATATCGACGGCCACGCGCTGGCCGGTGAACTGGACGACGAAAGCGGCAAGCCGCTGAATGAAAGCGCCAAATATGCAATGGCCTGGGCATCGCTTCACCGTATCCGCCAGTTTCAGCCCATCGGACAGCCGCCCATATCGGTTTACCGCGAGCTGCGCAAACTTAGTAATCAGATCACGACCCGACAGAAAATTGACAGTACCTTCAAACGTGGTGCGCCATTGCTTGTGGATCCTGCAATGGATGCGGTTTGCGCCGCTGCCGATGTCGGATGCTTTGCTACTTACATCATCCGCCAGGGTGGTGTTTTGATCCCGCGAGAAAACTATGTCGTCCGTCTGGCCTATCAGCCCGCTGATGAAATGAATGCTTATTGTGAGATCCCCGAAAAGGTTTTCGGGGTCTGGTCGCCGCGTCTGGGGGATGCCTCCCGTATTTGCACCCGTCTGGTTAAGTGGAAAATTCGAGCCAAATCCAAAACCGTCACTGGGGCCAAAAGCGGCCCCGGTTTGGGGGTTGACCTTTTGCCGTCGCCAACCGGCGACGCTTGGAGTTCTGTCAATAACTCTACGGAAGACGAAAAAATCACCGATTTTTCGCCTGGTGTGGAGGGTATTACAGAAGAATCAGAAGAGGAAATCGTCGATTTTGAAAATATGGACCAGCCAACGCGGCGCAAATTGATACGGCGACTACGTGAAGCACCATTCAAAAGGCGGCACAGCGGATCACCTTATGAACCAGGGAGCGAATTAGATGTTGCCTGGCGTTCTGCCGTGGAAAAAACCGAGGCCAGATCGGTGGCTGATAAAGCCAGGCGGGCAGCGCTTGCCCCTGCGGTTGCCAGTCTGCTGGCTGATGCGGCGTTGTGTTTGGTTGAGATTTCAGAGATTCAGGCCGTTTCGCTGTTAATGGGGAGCCGTCTGGAGATTGGCGGGAAATTTTATCAAGCCAGTGCTGGCGGCCAGTTGATAACGCGTCAATTACCTAATGAGTCACGGACGGTGAATAAATTATGGGAACATTTACGGGATAACCACGGCATTGATGCCACGCACCTGCGGTTTGATCCGGTCGGGGAATATCAAAAAATGCTGGCGGGTGCGGAAGGTCGCTACCCTAAAGAATGAATTAAATCACGCTATCCGTCGCAGCTGGTTGCGTCGGATAGCGTGATTCTGCGGGGGCGGGCGGCAAAGAGCCCGCATTTGAGTTCTGTCAGCGCGATGCCCCTAATCCAATATCTAAATATGCAGTTACGGCATAATGTTAATAGCGGTCATATTCGGTATGCTCCAGTTAGAAACTACGCTGCGATGTTAAAGATGAGTGATACAAGTGAGTGGGCTAGGCTGTTTGACTCAGCAGAGTAAAGAGGTAATCTTGTTTAAGACAAGTTTCAAGATAGAATGATTAATGTTATTTGAAGATTTATGTAATACAATATCATTGCAGAGATTTTTAGATAATTAATAAATCATGTTGTCTTATTAAATGTGGGGTCTGATTTTGGAAAGAAAAATTATTTTTAATAATGGTTTTTTAAGTATAAATAGGGAAGTTATAATTATCTTCTTGATCTACTTTATTCTGGTCGGGTTGGGTATTTCCGGTGTAATCTACTCTAGATATGTTGATGAAGGGGTAAAGTATTTACTTGTAACACCATCTTTTCTCAATAATTCCCCATTGAATTGGACTACTAGTGTTTGGGCGGGAGTTTTAGGCATACATGGAACTATTGCTGCACTATCAATTACATTTATGGGAATGTTTGTTAGTCAGGTTTCTAATTATTCTGAACATGGCTTTGAAAATATTTGTAAGTCGATGTTGTTGCGGAAAACTAGTTTTTTAAAGTTTAGTTTAAATTCTATTTTTAGTCTTTTAAGTGGTATCGTATTGCTTTCATGTGGTGGCGGCATGATTACTTATGCTATATCCATTTTTGTATCGTTATACTTTATTTTTAATTATGGTTCAATGTATCTGAAATTATATAATGTTACTGAGAATCCAACTATAATAACTGATCGTTTATTTTTTGAGCTTGATAAGGCTAAAAATGATTATTTATTGATTGACGAACGTAGAAGAACTATAGAAAATAAATTTTTAAACATGATTAATGATTTTGAATATATTCATTATGGGTGGGATTCCGATTTTATCAATAAAGAACAACGTAAGTTAAATATTTTCCAAAATAATCAAAATGTCATTATTAATGATTTTTGTCCAATTTGCTTTAAAGAAATTAACAATGAGCTAGAGCGTTTTTCGAAAGTGGTACGTACTGATTTACGCGTGAATCTTAACTTTATATATCCACTATCAACCTCATCGGTTCATATTGAAGTGCAAGATGGAGCGTCGATCGATGAGCTATTAATTAGTAATGTTACAAAACTATTGAAAAAAGGATTGGTGTTCAGTTCAGCTCCTGAAAGCTTCTTGAATTACGGTAAGTATGAAGATGCAGTAGTTATTAGCTTAAGAAATAGTCTTTTTAGTGGTAATGAGTTAGCGTTAGATTTTAGCATAAGAGCTATCTTCACATTAGTTAGTGAAACTGAATTAGTTAAAGTAATACATAACCTCAATCACTCTTTTGGTTATACTAACAAAAAAAATAATATAGAGTATTCAATTTTTGCTGCTTTTTATATGAAGGTTAGTTCTGAAGTGAGTGGGTATAAAAACTATAATATAGTGTGTGATGCTCTTCGATCGATTATGGATTTGGGAAGGTATATTTATGATAATGAGCAATATGATGAATTTTATAAATTGATATCACCGTCATTGGAACATCGTGCTCAATATAGTTTAGGTGATCCAGAATATCGTTTTTTTGATTTATATATGTCAACGGTGAGAGACAACATCTTGTCAAAGAATTATTTGGCATTTAGCCTGAATACTCGATTCTTGACTGAGAAATTTCGTTATCCAGAGTCATCTGATGATGGCGAAACCCTTAGTATCATTGAGAACAAGATGGTATCGTGTGTAAGACAGGTTATAACTTTACTGATTATTAGGCTGTGCTATTTATCTGAAAAAAGTGATGGGCATCAGGAGGAATTGAGAATAATAAAACAGAATTTAATGAAATGGTTAGCACCTTCATTCCTAGAAGATCTTTTTTATAAGAGTGGCGTGTATGATGTTATATTTACAGTCCCATCTGAACCTGATTTTGATGCAAGTAGAACTTTAAGAGATATACCTGATTATGAGGTTGCAACCTTTTCAATAAATAACGATGCTTTCAAAGCAGTATCCCTTTTAATGACTCAAACATTATTTAATAAAAACAACCTCAATCCTATTTTTATACGTAATAAAAAAGAGTTTATTAAAAATACAAAAATAACAACTCATGAACTGCAATCACTTATATCATATTTGAAAGGTGATGAATTTTCAGCTTTATTAGAGTTGATTAATGAAGGATCTTCTCAAGAAACAAATCGGATGGAGGTTGCAGAGCATCTTGAAAGTATAATTTCTGTAAAAAATGAATTAATCGCAAATTCTATTGTTTCTACTGACCTTGATAAGGTTCTGGTTAATAAATACATAGATAAAGTATCAATATCATTAGGTGGGTATTTTAATAAATTCGTAGATATTGATTCTATTCCTGTGTCAAATTCAGTTGTCTGCAATCCATTCTATTCATTGATTAATAAGAGAGAAGTCTTGCAGTCAATTGATAAAGTGCATTATTCAATGAATAGTTCACATCATGCTGAAGTGTTTGTCTATGCTTGGCTTCATAAAATGCTTGATGGAATTAAAGGCCAATATAAAGATGTAAATGAGATCGAAGATGTAAGTGAACTACCTTCCGATAAGCTTATAACAATTCATTACATGGTTAAAGGAGAGGCAAGTGTTTACCGTTACTCAAAAGGTATGAGAATAACAGATTCAAAAGGAGTTTTGGGTTTGGGGTCTCCTGGTCTTTACTACATGGATTTTTTGAGCGTATTTTCCTGTCTGCGGAATACTAATTTATTTGATTTGAAAATTGAAAGTATTTCTGATGAGAATATTTCCTTAGTTAAGGGGTTGTATAATTTCAAGGATGAAAATCCATTGATGTACGCGCTGATGTCTATTAGGATTAATTTGGAATTTATTAATAACGATGGCTTGTCGTTTTATTATATTTCTGTAGATAGTTGTAAAAAAATCACTGCATTACATGAACAAAAACTTCGTCTATCTTTTAATGATAAAAAACCAATGGATGATATTGGTGAACTTTCAGATTAAATGTAATGTATCATTGTAGAGATTTATTCTTACAGTGTTTGAACGCGTTTATTCACTAAGGATTGTTTCTATGTTGTTTATATAGGATATTGATAGTGCGTAAAAGTATGATTTTATAATGTGTAGGCAATGGGCTGGATAGGGCAATCCTTTACTTATTTGAAAACCGCCGCAATTTGAATGTGCGGCGGAGGGATGTAATGTACATTAGGTGTTCAAAGGATTGATGCTTGCGCCGTACATCTATGTGTAGCAGTGGGATTTATGTAGTTTGCCCACTGAGCAGGTCCAGCGCGAATTGACGTTCTTCCGGCTTGAGCCGGTCAATCAGGAATTTAACCAGCTTGTTGCCGGTCAGCCCGCTGGGGCTGAGGGTATGTGAAAACTCAACGCTATAAACAAATGTATGACCACATTCCACTTCTGTGCAGCCACAGTATAAAGACGCCAGTTTTTTATCTTTCCAGTCAGATTTGCGAATGATGGCCGGTGAGCCGCATTCAGGACATTTAATTTTAAAAAGTCGCATGTTCACCATCCCGCACGCCATTGCTAATAATGGGGGGGATTTTAACTTAACTGCGCTCATTTTTCGCCCTTTTCGGTGGCAATTGCCGGGATATCCACGTCAAAAACCAGGTGCAAGTGTGCGGGGATCTCCGGGTCATTATTGACGCCGTTCATTAGCTTGCGCTGCAAGGGGATAACTTCATCCTTGCGATAGGTTGTGCGGGCGGTTTCAGGGTTGCCCATTACCGCGCCGTTGGTCGGGATGATACCCGCCAGGCCAGCGGGGAAACGGTGGGCGGTAAAGATATCCTGCGCGGTTATCCCTTTGATGTTGGCAAATTCATCCTTTGCGCTGACTTCACCCACTGGCATGATTTTAACCCCTTCCGGGTCGCCCTTCGGGATGTTGATAAACATATTTCGGAAGTTACCCAGCCCTTTGGACTGGGCGATCTTCTCTTTGATTTCATTTTCCATTTCCAGCGTAAGATTCGGATCGCTGGTATAGAGAATAAAGCCCATATGTGCCCCATTATTGTAGTAACGGCGTCGGAAGATGGTTGCCTCACTGTTGAGTAACACCGAATGGATGCCGCCGATATAGTCAGGCAGGCCATACACCTGCTGGCGCGGGTCGTACATTTTAAAAAAGACGATGTCTTCCGGTTCATAGATAAGTGCTGGCCCTTCCTGCAAAACAGCAAACGCCCCGTCTTTTCGGCAGCGCAGATACAGCGACGGCAGCGGCAGCAGGTCGATCACTTCCCCGAATACGTTACGAATTTTCAGGATAGCGACGTCACCAAACAGCAGGTAATCAAAGACAGCCTGTTCGACCTGGTCAGGCGTCAGGCCGCCGCCGATGTAGCCACCGGCAACCATATTGCGCCGCGCATACAGTACCCCACCGTGCTGGCCGTTAAGGTTCGGCAACTGGGCCAGCGCCAGGCGATCAATCGGGAGTCGCCAGTGGTCATACTCATTGTCATACCAGATATTGTGATAATCAGTGCCGGTCGTCAGGATGGGTTCGGGTTCGCCAAATGTGATCACGCTTCCGCGCCCTGGCGTGAAGGATTCAACCTTGCTGCCGGTCATGGACCTGAATTTTTTATTATTACGCTGTTTCTTTGTCATGCTGCTTTCCCAAAGTACCAGCCCGATGGGCGGTCATATTCGTGATCGATAGGTTCGTTAATTACGGCGTGCGAGATAGCGAAGAAAACATCTGCATGGCCGGTCGCGTCTGAACGTTCGGCAACAAACGTCAGCGCGTTGCCGCTGTTGGTTGTCGTGCGCCGGATAGCCATAAAGCTGGCCGGAATTTCGACGCGCTCTTTGTTCGTTTCGTCTACGGCGTCTTTTGCCCATTCGATGCGCTTACGCTCGACAACGTCGATCATCTTCATTACCAGACGGTTTTTGCTTTCGACGCTGTAAAGAATGGGTGTGGCTTCGCGCGGTGCAAACTTGCTGACCAGGTCATAAACGCCCTTACCAATGCCGGTTGTATCGATCCCGATGTAAGTGATGTTAAAGCGGCGCATAAGCTGCTTTATCTGGTCGGCCTGCCAGCTGAAGTTAAAGCCCTGCCATTGCCAGACGGCCAGCACGCGGAAGCGCTCGCCGTCCTCTATGGGGGGCGCGATTAACACAAAGGTGGAGTTGTCGCCGGATCGTGACGGGTCAAAGCCTGCCCATACTTCGCGATTGCCGAAGGGCCGCGCAGCGGTCAGATCAAAGTCGCCCCATGTGGCCCGGTCCACTTCGCAGCCGACAAGCGCGGAGAACTTGAACACCGCGTCCTTACTGTCAACAAACTGGCACATGTAGAGCATGGCGAACGCGGTCGGGCTGTATTTGTTGCGCAGCCGTTCAATATCGACAAGCGCACCGAGGCCACCTTCGATAGCGTCTTCCATCGTTATGATGTAGCGCCAGATCTGGTCCGGGCAGAGAATACCCTGGCGCATTTCGCTTTCTGTCGGGAACGCCACACCTTTGCGTTTCGGGTCGTCCCCGCGCCAGGCTTCGCCAGTCCATACCGGGTAAGCCTGGTGCGTTTTCGCGCTGGGCGTCGAAAAGTAGGTCGTCCGGTATTTGTTATGCGTTGCCATTGCGCTGGCAACTTCGTGCAGGCGCGTGAATTTCGGGATCCAGAAAACCTCATCGCCATACAGGTGGCCGTTAAAGCCCTGCGCGGTGCTGGCGTTCGTGGACAAAAAGCGCAGTATTGCGCCGTTGCTGAGGCGGATATTTTTACCCGTCAGCGTCACGCCGAAATGGTTCTGGGCGATCTGGACGATGTATTCACGGAAGATTTCAGACTGGGAGCGGCTTGCAGAGAAAAAGACCTGGTTATCACCGGTAATGACAGCATCTTCGAATGCCTCCCAGGCGAAATAATAGGTCATGCCGACCTGTCGGCTTTTCAGAATGAAGCGCCAGTCTTCGCCTTTATGTTCGCGGCAGTGCAGCTGGTACTCGAAGAGATGTTCCCGCGCCCAGGTGTCGAGCATTTCCGGTGTAATACCGGAAACGTCGTTTTTCTTATACCGGCGCTTTCTTTCCTCTGGTTCCCCGCCTGCGCTGCTGAGGCAGTACCCTTCACCATCATAAGCCGCTTTCTGGGCCTGAATTTCTGCCAGCTTTTCGGCGTGTTTGTTGCGCTGCGCCATGAGTTTCACATGGTGAGCAATCAGATCGCGCAGTTCTTCCAGTTCCAGCGCTGTTTTTTTCTCGCGGCGGGAGAGCTGGTCGATACGGCGGGCGATGACATTTTCCACCGATTCAACAGGCAGCAGTGATGCCCACTTCCCGACATCAGCCCAGTGGTAAATTGTACGCGGTGGAATATTCAGTTCCTGCGCAATATCTTTCGGCGTCCAGCTTTTCATATAAAGCGTGCGGGCCGCTTCTTTTAATTCATCGGAATATTTAGCCATGCGGCTATTATGGCGGGATTATTTTGCAGAATTGATAATTAAATATCGGTAAAAAGTGGCTATGTATTTATAACCGAATACATAAGAAATAAAGCGGTCGCGCTGTTTTAATCAATTCGCAATACTGACCACCACAAACGAATCATTGTTATTAAATTCATTATTAAAGGTCAGTTATGCCGCAATCTCATTACCGCACGGATTGGCTATGTATTGCCACATCTGGAAAGGCTGTGGACGGTCGCACCATTGAACCGCAATGGTTGATTGATGCGGCAGAAACCTACACCCGCAAAACCTACACGGCCATGATTTGGCCGCACCATCCGCAATGCGATATCAGCGAACGTGAATTTACCTGCAATCTGGGGGAAGTGGACGCGCTGAAAGTGGAAACGGAAGGTGATGTCACGAAGTTATATGCCCAGTTAATCCCAAATCAATTTTTAATTGATGCCAATCGGCAGGGGCAAAAGTTATTTACGTCAGCAGAATTTGTCACTGATTTTGCAGGCAGTGGTCGTGAATATCTTTTTGGGCTGGCTGTGACGGATATTCCGGCAAGTCTGGGAACGGAAAAACTTAAATTCGTTTTAGCCGGTGAAGAAAAGGACGCCGAACGCGGGAGTCTGGAAACATTCAGTTTAGGAAAATTACAGACAAGTAAACCGGATAAAAAAAATTCTTTCTGGTCGCGTTTATTTTCGGCCAGTAAAGATTTTACGCCAACCCCAGAGCCAAACACTGACAAGCCCACCGAGGGCGACGGAGAAAAAATGGAAGAATTAAAAGCGCTCATTCAGCAAATGCTGGATCTGCTTAAAAGCGGTAAAGACGCCGCAACGGGTGATGCTGACACGGTTGATACCCCTGAACAGGCCGCTGATGTGGTGGCAGATGTTGCCGCCCAGATCGCTGATGCTGCCGACGAGGTGGCCGAGCTGGCGCAGGACGTTATCGAAAACCCGGAAGACGAAGTCAAAGCGGAAGAATTCAGCGCCGCCAAAGCCAACCTGGCAAAAGTCATGAAGTCATTCAATGTGACGCCAGCGAAGCGCCCACGCGCCAGCCGTCGCCGTGACTTTTCCGCCCGTCGCCAGCCAGCTGGCAACCAGATGGACAACCTTACCACGCAGCTGACTACCGTCCTGACTAAGTTGTCAGCGATGGAAAACGGCAATACGCGCCGCCCTGGCAGTGCGCCAGGCGGAAGCAAAGAACCGTTTGAGTTTGTTTAACAGCCATTCTTTTCAGGAATAAAAGATTATGCAATTAACCCCAAAAGCAGAGCAGATGCTGCGTAAGTTTGCCGCAGGCCTGGCGAAAGCTAACGGCCAGGTGGACACGTCGCGCTACTTCTCGCTGACAAATCCGAAAGAAACCCAGCTGCGCAATGCCCTGCTGCAAAGTTCTGAGTTCCTGCGCCTGCTGCCCAATGTGCTGGATGTGGACCAGATCACCGGCCAGGTGGTCAGCACCGGTAAACCGGGTATTTACACCGGGCGTAAAAAAGATGGTCGTTTCTCCCGCGCCCTGGGCGTGTCCGGTAACGAGTACAAGCTGGTAGAAACGGATTCCGGTTCGTATCTGCCTTACTCCCTGCTGGTTGTCTGGGCGAACGCGGGCAGCGAAGAGGAGTTCTTCCAGCGTATTCAGGCATTCAGCAACGAATCTTTCGCGCTGGATATGCTGCGCGTGGCGTTCAACGGAACGAGTGTTGCAGAAGATACAGACCCGGAAGCCAACCCGAATGGCGAAGACGTCAACATCGGCTGGCACAAAATCGTTAAAGACCGTTCATCTGAGCAGATTATTTCTGATGCCGTCACTATCGGCGCGTCGGGTGCTGACTTTATTGGTCTGGATGCGGCAGTCACTGACCTGGTGCACACCTGCATTTATGAGCCATTCCGCAATGACCCGCGCCTGGTTGTGCTGGCTTCCGCTGACCTTATCGGCAACGACGCCACCACCATGATGAATAAGATTGATCGCCCGACTGAGAAAGTCGCCGCGCAGCTTATTGGCCGCCAGATTGCTGGCCGTACCGTGTACACCCCGCCGTTTATGCCGGAGGGGCGCCTTATCGTCACCACGCTGGACAACCTGCATATCTATACCCAGCAGGGCACACGTAAGCGTAAAGCGGAATGGAACGACGACCGCAAGCGCTTCGAGAATAACTATCTGCGCATGGAAGGTTACGGCGTCGAGCATGACGAGCTGTATGCGGCATTCGACAAAATCACCCTTGCGACCGGCGAAGTTGCACCGGGAGGGGGCGCGTAAAAATGGCCATGACCCCGTGTCAGCGACACCGAGCACGCGTGAAAGCCACAAAGGCGCTGGATAAGTGCGAAGCCCTGACGGCATCGCCGGTCAGCTTTCACATTCAAATGCTGGAGCTGGAAAGGGATGTTGAACGGCTTCGCAGTCTGACGCGTGCAGAACGCATGGACATGAAGCGCGACGTTCTTTTGCCGCGCTGGATGCCGACCGTCGAGGCATATCTCGCCGGTGATGCCCGCTTTGCCAATCCGGCCCTGGTTTACTGCGTGATCTGGCTGTTCGATACGGGGGAAATGGGCAAGGCGCTGGACTGGGCTGACGTGGCTATCAGTGAGAGCCAGGCCACGCCGGAAAACTTCAAAAGCAACCTGCCTGCCTTTGTGGCCGACACGGTGCTGGAGTGGGCGATCATGCAGGCGGAAGCCGGTCACAGCATCGAACCCTATTTCAGCCGCACGTTTGAAAACATCCGCGAAAAGTGGCGTTTGCACGAAGACATTAACGCGAAGTGGTTCAAGTTCGCCGGTCTTTACCTGCTGCGCGACGAGAAGGGGCAGCCGCGTGCCACTGCCGTGGATGATGTGAACACGCTGGAGCAGGCCGACGCCCTTTTGGCCCAGGCGGCGGCGTACAACAAAAACGCCGGAGTTAAGACCATGCGCGAAAAAATCCGCGCCCGGATTAACGGCCTGACCCAGCTTTAACGACTCCCGCAAGCCGGGACGGGCGCGGGGGAGGCATCAACCATGCGGTTGTTGGCCGTGGAACCCGTTAGCCCGTTTCTATTGCAAAACCGAGGTGCGCCAATGAGTGGCCCAAGTTTCAGTATCAGCGGCAAGCCGGTGACGGTGACGCCAACAGCGATCACCAACGGCGTGACATTCTGGCCCGATCTCGATCTGGCCGAGTTTCAGAAGGTGCGCACGCTACCCGCCGATCTGCCGCCAGAAACCGCAGGCGTGGCCCTGCTGGCTGCTATTGCGGAAGTAAACGACGCGCTGGCCGACGTGGTGACGTACTGGAACGCGAAAGCCTGCGAGCGGGCTGCAGATGTACCGGGTGCAAAGATGGGCGACGAAACCCAGTTAACAGCCCAGTACAAAAAAGCGGTCTACGCCCGCGCAAAGGCCGATTTGCTGGGGGAGTTCGCCACCATCGGGCGGCGTGAATCGCATCCGGGGCAGGAAAGCCAGGACACCCGCGCCAGCCTGCTGGCCGAGGCGGCCAACGTGATGCGAAACATGCTGCGGCAACCACGCGTGGGGGTGCATCTGATATGAGCCAGCTTGAAAGCCTGACGGCGTTTATTACGGCAAATCTGCCGCCTGATGCCATGCAGATGTTTTCCAGTTCAATGGAGGATTGCGAGCTGGTACGCAACGCCAAAGCGCTGGGAAACAACCAGCGCCGGATCGGAGTGCTGACTTACACCGCCCGTTTGTCGTGGGATGACTTCCCCTACCGCAAATATTCGCCGGGGCTGATTTATGCCCTGGTGCTGGCCTGGGTGGATGAGTTCGCCAACGAGCTGCGCGACGAACTGAAGTTAGCCGATCCCACCGTGGACCCGGAGTTCGACGACGAAGGGTCATGCATTCTGGATGTGGTTGTCCCGCTGGTTGATCCGCTGGTCCTGCGTGAAGTGGAAAAAGGGCCGATCCCTTTCAAGGGCAAGAAATGGGACATCGTAAACCCCGAAATCTGGGAGGCGTCGCAACTGGAATTTATTGTCCAGCGTGGTGACGCGTCGTGATCCGTGGGGAGCTGAACCAGCAACAGCTAAAGCAGATGCGGGAAACGCTGGCAAAAGCTGACCTTCCCCCGCGTAAGCGCCAGCGCCTTTTATGGCGTATTGCAAAGCTGGGCATTGTCGCAGCGGCAAAACGTCACCAGCGCCAGCAGGCGGCCCCGGACGGTACGCCGTGGGAGCCGCGCAAGCGTGGCAAAGGGAAGATGTTAAAAGGGCTGCCCAAGCTGTTGGCCGTGCGCGAAATGCCGGAGATTCAGGGGGTAAGAATTTACCTCAAGGGCGGGAACTACCGGAACGGGACGAAGCCCATCGCGGCGGGTCTGGTCGGCGCGGTCCAGCAGGACGGCGCACGGATCCAGATGAAAGCCAGTAACGCCCCGCGTAAGCCGCAGGCTGACAAGCCAGCGCTACCGCGACAGGCCAAGCGTCTGCGGGCGCTGGGTTACAAAACCCGCAAGGGCAAACGCTGGGTTAAGCCGTCCAGCAAGCAAATCATGGAAACCATGAGCATGGCCCAGGCGGGATTACTGATTCGAAAACTGAAAGGCACACCCTCAAAACGCACATGGACCATTGATATTCCTGGGCGCGTTTTTCTGGGGGTGAGCAACGACGAATTTAACCAAATTATTGCGCGGCAAATGCAGGCAATCGGCTTCGGCTGGGACGTCAACGCGCAGCAAATCAGGGGGTAAAAATGACCTGGCCGAATGTCAACGTCAGTCAGAAAAACCGCTTCAACGGCACAACGAACGACGTCGAGCGCGTCATCCTCTTTGTGGGTTACGGCGACACTAACATCGGGAAAACCCAGTCGCTGAATACCGGCAGCGATCTGGATAAAGCCCTGGGCGACAAAGACAGCCCGTTAAAAAATATGGTGGCCGCAGCGGCCAATAACGCCGGTCAGAACTGGTTTGCTTACGTGCATGTGCTGGCAGAACCAGACAAGGAAGCCGAGGGCTATAAACCAGATGAAGACTGGATGAACGCGGTCAAGATGGCCCAGAGCGTGGCATCCGTGGAAGGGGTTTTCCTGGTATTTGATACCGACGAAGTGGCAACCATCAACCGTGCAACGGAAATGCGTATCACCTTGCAGGCTAATTATGGGCGATTTATCTGGTTTGGCCTTGCGATAGGCGGGCCGAAACAGGGCGAAGCATGGGCCGATTATGTGACGCGCCTGGCACAACTCCAGGACGGTATTGCGTCACCGGGTGTGCAACTGGTCCCGCGTCTGTGGGGCAATGAACCCGGCGTCCTGGCCGGTCGCTTGTGTAACCGTTCGGTGACGGTGGCAGACAGCCCCGCCCGCGTTGCAACCGGCGCAGTCACCGCGCTGGGGCGTGACAAACTGCCGGTTGACGGGACGGGAGCCGAAATTGATCTGTCCGTGTTGCAGTCCCTGCAGGTGAACCGCTACAGCGTGCCGATGTGGTATCACGACTATGACGGCATCTACTGGGCTGACGGTCGCACCCTGGACGTTGAAGGCGGCGATTATCAGGTCATTGAAAACGTGCGCGTGGTTGATAAAGCATCCCGACGCGTCCGTCTGCGTGCTATCCCCAAAATTGCCGATCGTTCACTGAACAGCACACCGGGCAGCATTGCCGCGCATGAAACCTATTTCGGCAAGCCGCTGCGTGAAATGGCGATTTCAACCCAGATCAATGGCGTCGAATTTCCGGGCGAAGTGAAGCCACCAAAGGACGGTGACATCACCATCACCTGGACCAGTAGCGAAGCGGTACAGATTTACCTTGTGGTTCGACCGTATGAGAGCGCGAAAGAAATCAGCGTCAGCATCGAACTGGACACCTCACTGGAGAGCTAATCAATGACTGAACGTATTAGCGGCGGATCGTTCGATGTGAACTACGACAGCATCATGATTCACGTCGAAAACGCCACCGTCACCATTACGGATAACAGCGCCGTTGCGCAGTCGCGTGGCATCCCGAACGGCCACACGAAAGGGTCAGTTTCGGCGGATGTGGAAGTCGAAGTCGATTCCCAGAGCTTTAAAAAGTTTACCGCCGTTGCCCGTGCCGCAGGTTCCTGGCGAGCCATTCCGGCAAAGGACTTTTTGTTCTATGCCAATGCGGGGGATGACGAAGAAAAAATCGAGGTGTTTGGCTGTGTTCCGACGCTGTCCGACATCGTCAACATCAACCCCAACGAGGCCAGCAAAACCACGAAAAAAATTAAATTCATGGTGACAAGCCCGGACTTTGTCGCGATTGACGGCGTGCCGTACCTGTCAGCCCGTGACACTCGAGATCTGAAAGGCTGACACGATGATGAACGGAGAAACGTCACTGCTTGAAAAGCTGTTGCTTATCGGGGCCGTGATCGGCCTGGGGCAACTGATGGTCAGCAATGAGCGAATCACAACCCGTCTGCTGGTCGGGCGGATGATTCTGGGATCTGCAGTCGCACCGCTGGCCGCAATCCCGCTGCTGAAATTCCCCGATATGCCGGAACTGGTCGTCATTGGGCTGGCCTGCGCCCTGGGCATTCTGGGAAGTGCGTTTATTGAGGCGGGGCTAAAGCGCTGCCTGGACATGTATATCAAGCGATGGGGGAGCAAGCGCAATGAAACTGAGTGAAAAACAGCAACTTTTTACGGTGATGATCGCCAGCCTGATTCATTTTGCCCAGGAAAAAGGCTATCGCCTGACGTTTGGCGAAGCGTACCGCACGCCGGAACAGGCCGCGCTTAACGCAAAAAAAGGGAGCGGCATTACTAACAGCCTGCATACCCAGCGCCTTGCGGTGGATTTTAACCTGTTTATTAACGGCGAATACCAGACCGACAGCGCCGCATATCGCCCCCTGGGCGAATACTGGGAATCTATCGGCGGATCGTGGGGTGGACGTTTCAGTAAGCCGGACGGGAACCATTTCAGTCTTGAGCATAACGGGGTTCGCTGATGCGCAATTTGCTGGGTCTTTTGCTGATTCTGGCAGCTGCAATGTCAGCGGGCTGGCAGGCGCATGACTGGCACGACGCAAAGCTGAAACTCGCTGCCAGTGAAGCGGCAGAACAAACGCGCCAGATTGTTGTTGAGGTGACACAGCAGTCTGGTGAAGCGCTGGAAGCAAAACTCGCGGAGCTGAGGGCCAATGAAATTCATACGGAACGGGTTATCCGCACGGAAACCATTAAATCGGTTTTTAGCAATGTTTGTGCTTCTGATGATTACGTCCGGTTGTTCAACGAAAGTGCAGATCAAGCCGAACGAAAATTATCAGGAAAACCAGCTGGCACTTTGCCCGGTCACGTTGCCACGTCTGGCCGGACCGACCGGAAGTGACTTTGACGCGGCGCTGAAAGCCTACCGGCTGATGTATACCGACTGCGCCGCCCGACATAACGCCCTGGTGGGCATCATTCGACAACGTAAGGAATTAGCACAATGAGCAAATCGAAAAAAATCGCCATGACCGTGGCGGGCGTAAATCTGAGCTTTGAGCCGAATAAAACCGCGTTCAACAACCTGCTTAACGAAATGACCATGACCAATAAAGTTGCCCCAATGGTGACGTATCTGGGCCGCATTGTTGATGCCGAGTGTAAAGAGGCGCTCAACAAGCTGATGGAAGATTATCCGGGCTGCGAAATGCAGATCGTCGAGAAGGTTAACGAAATTTACTCCCCAAAACTTGAGATCGAAGTAAAAAACTGACGGCGCGGGTAGCGGCCATTCGCACGAATGCCCTGGAGCAATACCTTGCCTTGCGCCGCTATTACCTCCCGCACGAAGACGACGACGAAGAAAGCATCGCCCGCGCCCTGTGGCTGGATGAATATTTCGCCCAGACCCGCGCCAGTAAGACGGCGGAAGGGATAGCAATCGCATTTAACGGAAACTGATATGAGCCACCTGGATTTTACCCTGAGCCTGATCGATAAGCTGACGCGGCCATTAAAGACGGCCCAGTCTTCGCTGTCTGGCTTTGCTGAAAAATCGCAGGAGTCTTTTACAAAAATCGGGATTGGTGCGGCGGCTGTCTGGGGCGTGGCGCAGTCCATCGCGGGCGTGGTGGGTCCGGCGTATGAGATGAACGCCGCGCTTGCAGAAGTGGGTTCCAAAGGCGTAGCAGAGGACGCGCTGAAGCGTATGTCCGGCGAAGCCATGCGATTCAGTATGCGCTACGGCAAAGGGGCCGTTGATGTGGTCCGGTCAAGCTACGCGATGAAAGGCGCAATGGCGGGCCTGTCCGATCTGGACCTGCCCCGCGTTACCATCGCGGCCAATACCCTGGCCGCAGGCGTCAAGGCCAGCGGCGAAGAGGCAGGCGAATACATCGGCGCGATGGCGTCACGTTTCAACGCGGAATTGTCCAGTCTGGGGCATGTGCGTTTTGCCGAAGAGCTGGCAGGAAAAACGGCGTACATGGTGCAAAACTTCGGCGTGAAAATGCAGACCATGCAGGAGCTTATCGAGGGGACGAAAAGCGCCGGTGCTGACTTTGGCGTCAGCCTGGATGAACAGTTCGCCGTACTGGGTACGCTTTCGCGCACGCTGGGTACTGAGGCCAGCGGGATCTACGAGCAGTTTTTACGCAGCGCCCCGGCTGCCGCTGAAAAGCTGGGTATGAGCTTTGTCGATGCCACCGGAAAAATGCTGCCGATGGGCGACATTCTGCAAAAACTCCAGAACAAATACGGGCAGAGCATTGAAGGGAACGTCAAGGCACAACAGGCGCTGGATGCCGCGTTCGGTGGTGGTGCTGACGTTATCAAAAAGCTGTACGGCCAGCAGGATAAATTAAACCGCAGCATCACCGAGCTGGGCCGAAATGACGGGATGAAACGCGCCCAGGAAATGGCCGAACGAATGGCTGAGCCGTGGGAACGTATCAAAGCGACATTCTTTGCCATTCGCGTGGCGATTGGTAACACGCTGTTCCCTATCCTGTCGCCGCTGATGAACCGTATTGCCGACGTGGGGACAAAATTTGCCCGCTGGCTGGATATGTTCCCGAATATTGCCCGCTGGCTGGGTTACATCACCCTGGGCGTGCTGTCCTTCGGGTTGGCTGGGGCGGCGGTCAATATCGTGATGGGGGTCTTTGGCTTCACCATGACAGGGCTGGCCGCAATTGCAAAAGTGCTGGGCGGGGCATGGAAACTCCTGTTATGGACGCTCAACCTGTTGCGTCCGTCCCTGCTGACGACGCGCATCGGTCTGGCTGCATTGTGGATCCAGTCAAAATTACTGGCGCTGTGGACGGGCGTCTGCCGCATCGCGCTTGCTGCATGGAATATCGCGTTAAAGGCCGGAGCCATTGCCATGCGGGTTTACGGTGCGGCGACCATGTTTGCCGGGGCGGCAATGCAACTCCTGATGAGTCCGATCACTTTGATCGTTGCCGGGCTGGCACTTCTGGCCGTGGGGGTCTGGTATGTCATCACCCACTGGGAAGAACTGGCGGCAGCAATCATGGATACGTCGGCTTTTGCCTGGGTGATGTCGGTCGCTGAACAGGTAGGCCAGGTGTTTGCGCAGGTCTGGCAGTCCATCACAGACGGCTGGGCCGTGGTGGTTGATTTCTTTGCCGGTCTTTCCCCGCTTGCCACCTTTGAAGGGTTCGCACAAACCATCGGCGGGGTATTCAGCAAACTTTTTGACGTCCTCAAAAATACCTTTGCGTCTACCTATAACTGGATTGTCGAGAAGTTAAACAAGATCCCCGGCGTAAACATCGACCTGAAAACCGTTTCGCCACCGGCAGCGGCTGCCGTTCCGGCAAATGCGGTCATTCCTGACAGTGCTGCAGGTTCATCGAAGCTAAACAGCCCGTCCGTGCTGACGGGGAACCGAATTAATGCAGGCATCCCACGCGGCGGCCTGATGAGTCAGGTTAAAAACGACAGCAAAACCGCTGTTGATAACCGTAAAACGTGGGGCGATACCTACATCAACGCCCCCAATGGAATCACCCCGGCCCAGCTGGCTGAATGGCAGGAGCTTAACGCAGGATGAGTACCGAACCGTTATACATCGACCTTTTGATCACTGACGGCGATTTCACGCTGGACAGCGGCAACGAGCCGCGCCGTTGCGATAACCGCGACAGCATCACCCAGGACATTATTCACAGCATTCTGGAAAGCGGTATCACCACCCGCCTGATCGGTGAACGCAGCCCGACAATGCGCGGTGACGTGCTGACGCAACTGTCCTTACTGGTGGAAAGCGACGAACGTCTGGTCCCAGGAACCATAGTGATCACCGAAGAAACCCTTTCGAGGTTGTATATCACGGCGGAAACCTACGATTTCGGCCCTGTCAGTACAGAGGTTAACTATGACTGAGAAACCCGACGTTGATTTCGAAAAGGTACTGAATGACAGCGGGATGCCCGCGACAGAGGCCGAAATTACGGCGGCATTTAAAGCCACCGTGCAGGCGGAAGGGTTCGTCACAAACACGTCGAGAATGTCACCTTTCTGGCGGCTGATTTCGAAGATTGTCACCACGCCGGTGTTATGGCTGCGTGCGGCGCTGATCGATGTGGTTCTGCGCAATATGTTTGTTGCGACTGCCACCGGTCCCATGCTGCGCCTGCTGGCCTGGGCGGTTCATATCGAGCCTAAACCGGCCAGTGCTGCCGCTGGCGTGCTGCGATTCTTCAAGCTGAATGCGGCGGATGTGGTCGTCGTGCCTGCCGGAACACTGGTGCAAACAGAGCGCATTAACGGCGTGGTTTACGTGCTGGCCGTGAATGAAGACGTGACACTGCCTGCCGGGGTTGAAAGCGGGCTGGTTCCCGTCACGGCGACCGGCACCGGCAGCGGCTATAACCTTGCGCCAGGCTATTACCGGATCTTACCTGTTGCAGTAGCTGGAATCGCCAGCGCGGTCAATGAGGACGAATGGCTGATTACGCCAGGGGCTAACGAGGAAAGCGACGACGAGCTGCGCGACCGCACCCGCAACCAGTTTAATCTGGTGGGGAATTACCACTCTGACGCTATCTACCGCAGCATGATTGCCAGCGTGCTGGGCCTGAGCATTGATCGCATCTACTTTTTGCACGATGCCCCGCGTGGGCCGGGTACGGCAAATGCTTATCTGTTACTGGACAGCGGCGAAATATCACAGCCCTTTATTGATGCGGTTAACGATTATGTGAATACCCAGGGCCACCACGGACACGGTGATGATCTGCAGTGTTATGCCATGCCGGAAACCAGTCACACCCTGGCGGTTACTGTCTATGTCAAAAGCGTGGAAAACATGGAAGCGGAAGACCTGAGCGCGTTAAAAACCGGTATTACCGACCTGATTCGTTGCGCGTTTCGCGAGAACGCCAATTACGACGTTAAAAAGACGCAGCCCTATTCGCGCTATTCCTTTTCGAATCTGGGCCGCGAGATCCACAAGGCTTTTCCGGTTGTCGATTCACTGCATTTTTCACTAACGGATATTGTCAGCGAACTGTCGGTCCCGCGCCTGTCAGGGTTAACGGTGGAGATTGAAAATGACTGAGTTTTCGAAGTTGCTTTCCGGTCTGAAATTGCCGTCGTGGCTGAACAAAGGCGACCCCGCCAGGCTGTTGCGTGGCAGCGTGAAGTTCTGGTCGCAGGTGTACGGGTGGATCACCTGGCCGTTAAAGCAGTTTGACCCGCTGGTTTGCCCTGAGCCGCTGTTGAACCTGATTGCCTGGGAGCGCGACATCGATCGGTTTAAGGGGGAGCCGCTCGACATCTTCCGCAAGCGGGTGAGTTACGCATTTATCAATGCGCAGCAGGCCGGAGAGGTGGCGGGCTTTATTGCCATTTTTGAGCGACTGGGGATTGGTTACGTTGAATTACTGGAACGGCAGGACGGACTCGACTGGGACGTGATTGTCGTTCGAGTGACAAGCAGCCAGGTTGCGGAAAATGGCGATCTCCTGCTGGAAATCATTCGCAAATATGGGCGCACATGCCGCCGTTACCAGTTTGAAGTAATCGACACCCTGCCACTGAATATCAATATTGGCTGGTATCAGGGGGAATATATTTGCTGGCCTGCCACCCTGGGCGATGTGAATAACCAGTCAGAAGCAACATATAGCGCAAGTTTGAAGTAGAGGGAATATTAATGTCACAGGCCGTCATTACAAAAGCATTTGCAGAGTGGAAAGCCCAGCAGGCAATTAATAACCAGCCCGTCACGCTGGATGAGTTTATTTTTGCTTATATTCCGGGGCTGGATGCTGACAAGCCGATTAATAATACTGAAACAACGCCAGCGGAAGATAAAATAGTTTGTCGTCAGGCGGTGAATAAAGCCGGTGTTGTGAATGAAAACTCTGTCGTTTATTCCGTTACCCTGGGGGCGGATGTGGGCGATTTTGATTTCAACTGGATCGGGCTGGCAAATAAGGCAACGGGTACACTGGCGATGATTATTCACGCCCCGACCCAACGAAAAATTAAAAACGCAGACGGTCAGCAGGGAAACGTTCTTGTTCGTTCCATGCTGATGGAATACAGCGGAGCCAGGGAAGCGACCGAAATTAACACTCCGGCAGAGACATGGCAGATTGATTTTACTGCCCGACTGGTGGGAATGGATGAACGCCAGCGCCGGGAAAATATCGATCTGTATGGCGCAGCGGCATTTTTTGATTCGGGCTATCTGGTCGCAAAGTCCGGCAATCAGTTTTTTGTCACAAAGGGGGCGGGATATGTCGCCGGATTGCGTGCCGAATTGCCCGCAAACTTCAATATCACAGTATCCGCGAAACCGACAAAAATCTGGCTTGATGTGAGCTGGACCGGGACGTTAACAAGCGAATGGGCTGTACAGAGCAAAATTACTGTTGCTGCAGATCTTGCCGATTATGTGCTGGGCGGTGTGCAGCATTATGTCTTTGCGGTGGCGAGTATTGATGCTGCCGGAAATATCACTGACCTGCGCCCGAAAGGCACGCTAAATGACCAGGCGGCCAGCGATGCGCTGAAAAAGCATGAACAATCCCGAAATCACCCTGATGCATCAACCAGTGAAAAGGGTTTTGTGCGGTTAAGCAGTGAAACGAACAGTGATTCCGAAGCGATGGCCGTCACGCCAAAAGCATTAAAAGCGGTGAATGAGAATGCAAATGGCCGCGTTCCGGCATCACGAAAAGTGAACGGCCATGCCCTGAATGGAGATATCAATGTCACTTCACGGGATATTTTTGACGGCCAGGTTATAGCGATTGGTGCAAATAAGAATCTGGATGATTACCAGGTACCGGGGCTTTATTTTCAGGAAGCGAACAACAATACCAGTGCAGCAATGAATTACCCGGAGAATAGCGCGGGTTCTCTGATGGTACTGAGAGGTGCCGGAGTCACTCAGGTTTATCGTGTGTACAACAGCTCGCGCAGTTATTCGCGCAGCAAGTATTCAACGCTGGCATGGACGCCGTGGATGCCAGAAGATTCTTACCCTGTCGGCGCACCTATCCCCTGGCCATCGGATGTTACCCCGACAGGGTACGCCTTAATGCAGGGGCAGCCCTTTGATAAAGCGGTCTATCCATTGCTAGCGATTGCCTATCCTGCGGGGATTATCCCGGACATGCGAGGCCAGACGATTAAGGGTAAACCGAACGGTCGCGCGGTACTCTCGTATGAACAGGATGGTGTTATATCGCATACCCACGGAGCCAGTATTTCCGATACCGATTTGGGGACGAAATACACCAGCTCTTTTGATTATGGTTCAAAACCAACAACCAGTTTTGACTACGGCAATAAATCCTCCACTGAGGGTGGGTGGCACGCACATAACTTTCGTTATTGCGCAACGTCTGCATACCGGGATACCCCCGGTCAGGGGCTGGGGATGCATTCGTCTAATGTTTCATGGGCGGCGGGAGATCGCATTGAGGGAAGCGGTAATCATGCTCATGTGACATGGATCGGCCCTCATGATCACTGGGTGGGTATTGGTGCGCATAACCATTATGTGGTTATGGGCTATCACGGACATACAGCGACCGTTCATGCCGCAGGAAATGCGGAAAATACCGTTAAAAATATTGCGTTTAACTACATTGTGAGGCTTGCCTGATGACTTTTGAAATGACCGGAGAAAACCGGACAATTACCATCTATAACCTGCGTGCTGATACAAATGAATTTATCGGGAAAAGTGATGGGTTTATCCCTGCTAATACCGGTTTGCCTGCTAACAGTACCAATATTGCGCCACCGCCGATGAAAGCCGGTTTTGTCGCTGTATTTAATTCTGCGTCAGAAAAATGGTCACTTGTTGAAGACCATCGCGGGAAAATTGTTTACGACATTCTCACCGGGAAATCCATCACGATTGATGAATTAGGTCAGTTACCTGACGACGTTGTTTCCGTTGCGCCGGAAGGCCATTTTGTTAAATGGAATGGTAAAAAATGGGTGCATGATGCTGACGCAGAAAAAACGGCACAGATTACACAGGCTACACAGCAAAAAGACAGTCTTCTGGCGCTGGCTGCATCAAAAATTGCCCCATTACAGGATGCTGTTGATCTGGATATTGCAACGGAAGAGGAAACAGCGCTTTTGCTGGCGTGGAAAAAATACAGGGTTTTGATTAATCGTATTAAGCCAGAAGATGCGCCAGATATTGACTGGCCGGAGGTTCCGGGCGATGTGGCGTGAGTCGGTTATAAAGATTGCTGATGATATGGGGGCGCTGGCCTGTTCAATTGTGCCAGCGCATCCCTGGGTTTACGGTCTGGGACAGAACACCGATTCAGGCGGTTATCTCAGTCCGGCCAATGCGCTGGGATACCTTGCTAAAAAGCTGTTATCCGGTGGCGGTAGCGGTAGCGGTGATGTCATCGTCATGATGGTGGCGGAGAATACCCACGATGCTTTTATGCAGGGACTGAATAAACTGTCCACCGTATTTCCGGCCCCGGTATTTACGCAGGTAAGCCGTATGGCCGCAGCCGCCGCAGAACTCAGCACGGTAAAAATGCAGTTGCCGGTTAAAGCCGATGTATTGCCAGCCAGTGCGCCGTTATCAGTCTCAACCAACCGGCTGGCGCTGAATGCCCAGCGTGTTGCCGCCGCGCAGCTGGCCGCCGCAGTCAGTACCACCACAACAGATCTAAAAAACCAGGTGACGGGATTTATTCAGGAACGGGCCGGTTTGCTGTCCTCGCTCAGCCAGGGACTGGACGACCTGAAAGCCGCCAGTGCGAATATTTTTGCATTCAGTTACAGCGGGAGTTATGCCGTTGCTGCCGCAGAATTGCTGAAAGGCATCCCGCAAACAACGGCAGTGCATACCGCCGCGATGATGTTTATCGGGGATTCGTTATCTGACTTAGGGAAGATGCTACATGAGCCAGACCGCATTACTCGCGCTTGATGGTGAAGGGATCGCCATGCAGAACATGCTGGTTTCACCTTCCATGCAGTTTCAGGAAAAGGACCAGTCGGGCCAGACATCGAGCACGGCCAATGCTGAACAGGGTATCAAGGCCAAAGAGCTGCGCGTATCGGGTCTGGTGACATTCGACGACGAAGCCGTCTTACAGCGGCTTTTCCAGCTGGCATCCGCGACCGAAGCCAGCGGCGCACTGAAAAAGTACCGCGTCGCCAATGCGACGGCGACGGCTATCAACCTTCGTGAAGCCACGTTTACCGGTCAGATTGATGCCGTACCGCAGGAGGATCGCCTTGCCTGGCAGGTAAGTTTCACCCTGCGTGAAAAAGGCAGCGTCCCGGAAAAACGACAGGCCCGAAAAGGCAACGCGACGGCCAGCACCAAGCAAACAGGGGCAAAGGGCGCGGGTCCGGCTGCCGGAGCTGATGAGCCAGCCGACAAAATGAGCTGGTTTGAAGAAAAGGTCTTAAAGCCGGTCAACGATGCGCTGGGGTAATTAAACGATGAAACCAATTAAACGCCTGTACCTTTCCTCTGATCCGGTCCATCTGATTGACTGCAATATCGTGCTGGAGCTGAACGCGTGCGGTCGGGGGTTTATTACGGCGGGGACAGAGACAGATTACACCGGCAAAATGGTGCGTATCGATGTTGGTTATGATGGTCTGGTCCTGCGCTGGTTTACCGGGTACGTCGAACGGTCACAGCCTGCTGATAATGGAACATGCCGGTTGTTCGTGCGTGAGCTGGTCGGCATCTTTGATAAATTGTGGCCGTGTTCTTTCCAGCATCCAACGTTGCGCCAGATTACTGACTGGATAAGTGAGCAAAGCGGGCTGACCGTCACAACGCCGGTCGGCGCTGCTTATGCAGATAAACCGATCCCCCACTTTACGCACAGCGGCACGGGCTATCAGCTTTTTGCCAGTCTGGGCCGTGCATTTTCAGTGACGGATTATCTTTGGTATCAGTTGCCGGACGGGGATGTCTTCGTCGGCGCTGCGGAGCATAGTCTTTTTGCGGGAAAACCAGTGGAGATCCCGCACGAATTTAGCCAGGAATCGGCAGGCGGAAATTCAATGGTTGTGCCAATGATTCAGAGCCTGCGCCCGGGTGCGGAGGTAAACGGCCAGCGGCTGAACCAGGTCCGGCTAAATAACGATGACATGGCAATTACCTGGCAGCCCCGCAACAAAGCCAACGGCCAGCCATTGCAAAAATCACCCATTCAGCGGCAGATTGAAAACGCATTCCCGGAGCTGGCAAGCGGCCTGCATCTTCCAAGATTCGCTAGGGTGGAAGCGCCAAGCGAGGATGTTTCAGGGGGGGATATTGCCGATCCATTCCGCCCACGCTATGCCGTGGATCTCCAGCTGCTTGACGAAGACGGCAAGCCAGCCGCAAATACGCCGATCTATTCTGCCGTTCCACTACCTGTGCCAATGGCGGGCAGCGAGTCAGGAATGTTTCAGTTTCCGCCCCCTGGCACGCTGGTTGAAGTTGGGTTCACTGAGGGGCGGCAGGATAAGCCCTTTGTGCGTCAGATTATGGCGGAGGGTCATAACCTGCCAGCGGTTAAACCCGGTGAGCAGTTGCAGCAACAGCGCGATGGTGTATCGCAGCGCGTGACGGTTGCCGGAGACTGGGAACGCCAGACGGATCAGACAATCCGCGAAAACTCCATGACTCGCGAAGTCACCACCGACGAAGAGATCCGCAAAGTGGTTGCCCGTGAAACTACGGTCCAGGCAACAGATAAAACAACCGTGCTTGGCACGGCCACACTTCTGGCCGGGGCGGTCGTTCATATCAGCGAGGGGGATTACAGCGTCGGCACATCCGGCAACCTGACAGTAACCTGCAGCAAGGACAATTCCGTCAGTGTTGGCCGGAACGTGAAACGGGATGTCGCGGGCAATGTTACAGACGACGTGAAAGGGGATGTCACGTCAAACGTCAGCGGCGCACTGACTGAAAAAATCAGCGGCATTCGCCGAAGTGTGGCCCAGGCGCAACAACTGATTGCCCCGGTGGTAAAGCTGGGAAGCGAAGAGATTAACGTCCTGACACTGCTCACCGACACCCTGGACGTGGTGAGGGAGCTGGCAGAGACTGCCGCATCACATACTCACCCCAATACGGGGGCCAGTGGGCAGGCGGCGCAGTTCACCGCAACGGCCAATAAAACCGGCACATTGAAAAGCAAATACGGCCCCCTGATAGCCTGACAAAAAAGCGGCATAACCGCACACCTCACCAGACACCACAGAACGCGCCACAGCAGGCGCAAAGATTAAAGGTCGCCACCGTGCGGCCTTTCTTTCGTTCGTTCAACAGCGGCCCACAGCGTAAGCGACAGCAGGCAAACGGAAGCGGATCCAGGACGGAAACGGCGCTACACCGCACCCGCCTGCGCAGTTTGGATCATAAAAATTTTGCAAAAGAAATTTTGTGCAAAGCACCCCGCCAGCCTGCGCCGCTGCTGGGCTTTTGCATCCTGCGGGCGTTGCACTCTGCGCAAAGATTTGCAGCACTTTGCAAAAGTCATCGCGCCGCCAGCTACTAACTGACTGGATAACATGATGTTTTTAAAAGGATCGTTTTGGTTTTCGTGACGATCAAAATGATTAGGTGGTATCCGATGGTTTTCGGGGGCGGATATCGTGAAGCCTTGTGCGGTGAGGGCTGGCGGCTAGTTTGCTTTGATTTGGGTTTTGCAAAATGATGCACGAAGTTTTGATAAAAGGATCTCTAGCTAAGGGGGAGGGGAACGTATAAAAACCCCCGCCCTCTGGGTGATATTTTGTTCTATTTATAGAAGTTTACTTACTGAAATCAGTTTGGGAGATTTAATGCCAATCTCACATAATGTTGTATGATGTGCTTCACGCTCAGTTTCCTGATAATAGGTGGCTATCCATTCCGTATTTTCACTAACAATGCTATGTATAAAAGAAAAGTAGGGAACATCTACAGATGATAACGAATGGCCGATGATGATGATTTCGTCTACGTTGCTGAGATTTTTAAAAAATTTAGCGCTGTCAGCAATGACTTTTTCAGTATTCTTAAAAGAACAAGTGAAGTATTTATTAATAGTCTGCTTTCCCATTTCATAAGAGTGATCGTAATTATCAGCCATACACTGACGCCACTCTTCAAGTTCTTCATCGGTTGCATTTTCGGGCGGGACTGCTTCCTTTTCTTCAAAGTTGATAGGGTCAATACCATGACCTAAAATCAACTGTTGATCTGATGATGCTTTTCCATGGATATATAAAATTTGTCTATCATCAATACCATAGTATTTCTGAAGAGTCTCAGTATAATTAAAACTGATAAAGATAGAGTCAGAATCGATACGCAATCTTTTATTTAAATTAAGTTCGGGGTAGTTAACCTGCAATATAAATGACTTGAATTGTGTTAAAAGCCCTTCGGTTAAATTTTTTAGTATACGTTCCATTTCAATGCTTAATGAGCCCCAGTCCTTGTCACGAAAATCAGGGCTGCTAATTTGGGGTAAAAGATAGCAAAACTCTTCGAGCACTGACTCTGTATCCAGACCCGCTAAGCTGTTTTCGAAATCAGACCAAAGAAAATGTTTTGACTTATCAACTGCGGAAAGTTTAGGGGGTAAGTCAGTAAATCCCATAAAATCAACCAAGTGATCGTAAATGTCTTGGTCTTTCTTCCGAAGATAATCCCCAAATGAGAAATAGCTCGTGTCAAGTTCGTGATGCAGATCAAACCCATTCCCGATGATGTATAGCTTCATGCTTCCAACTCCATAACAGTATTGGCCTTTAAGGTTGCGATAACTTTCAAGTATTAGCGTGTTTGCCTTTGAAGAAAACCCCGCTTTGTGGACGGGGTTTGTTTGATGTGGTCAATGTGTGGACATTGTAAGAAATAAATCCATTTATTTCAGTAGATTACACGCAAAAAATAAGCCCGTGTAAGGGAGATTACACAGGCTAAGGAGGTGGTTCCTGGTACAGCTAGCATTTTATGGGTTATGTTTTTCAGCGAAACGGATGATAACCTTAATAAATGCAGCTGTATGTGATCGGTTTCTAAGAATTTTCCATCCGGGAAAAATAATCGAAATTAATCACTTACCGTGGGGGTTACGCGTGGTTTCCCCGGAGAAATTACGCATCAGGAGCGCGTAATTTAGCTCAAGATCCTGCGGGACCGGGAGCCACACAGTATAACCATCGCCTGGTGCGACCGGCATAGCTTCACCTTTGGCGTTTTCCATGTGCTCAAGGGTAAAGTTAATGTTGCCTTGCGGCGTCATCAGCTCAAGGCTGTCACCAACGGAGAATTTATTTTTCACCGCTACCGCCGCGAGGTCGCCCTTGCGCTCACCGGTAAACTCACCAACAAACTGCTGGCGGTCAGAAACTGAATAACCGTATTCGTAGTTCTGATAATCGTCGTGAGTATGACGACGCAGGAAACCTTCGGTATAGCCACGATGCGCCAGACCTTCCAGAGTTTCCAGCAGGCTGGTATCGAATGGTTTTCCCGCAGCTGCGTCATCGATAGCTTTACGGTAAACCTGCGCGGTGCGTGCGCAATAGTAGAAAGATTTGGTACGGCCTTCGATTTTCAGCGAATGCACTCCCATTTTGGTCAGGCGTTCTACATGGGCGATGGCGCGCAGATCTTTCGAGTTCATGATGTAAGTGCCGTGCTCATCTTCAAACGCGGTCATATACTCGCCCGGACGCTGGGCCTCTTCGATCATAAACACTTTGTCGGTTGGTGCGCCGATACCCAGCGTCGGCTCAACATTTTGCACCGGAATCGGCTCGTACTTGTGTACGATGTTGCCAACGTCATCTTCTTTCCCTTCCTGGACGTTGTATTCCCAGCGGCAGGCGTTGGTGCAGGTGCCCTGGTTCGGGTCGCGCTTGTTGATATAGCCAGAGAGCAGGCAGCGACCGGAGTAGGCCATGCACAGCGCGCCGTGAACGAAGATCTCTACCTCCATATCCGGCACCTGATTGCGGATCTCTTCAATCTCTTCCAGCGACAGCTCGCGAGAGAGGATCACGCGGGTCAGGCCCATTTGCTGCCAGAATTTCACCGTCGCCCAGTTCACGGCGTTAGCCTGTACCGAGAGATGGATCGGCATTTCAGGGAAGTGCTCACGCACCAGCATAATCAGCCCTGGATCGGACATAATCAGCGCATCCGGCCCCATTTCCACCACCGGTTTCAGGTCACGGATAAAGGTTTTCAGCTTGGCGTTGTGCGGTGCAATGTTGACCACGACATAAAACTTTTTCCCCAGCGCGTGGGCTTCATTGATGCCGAGCTGGAGATTTTCGTGGTTAAATTCGTTGTTGCGCACACGCAGGGAGTAACGCGGCTGGCCCGCATAAACAGCATCTGCGCCATAAGCGAAAGCGTAACGCATATTTTTCAGCGTTCCCGCCGGGGAAAGGAGTTCCGGTTTAAACATAATTCTCTCGTTCTGATGACAGGTCAGATCCGCTTCACCTGATGAAGCGGCCAGGGGAGTGCCCCCACTTTAAGGGCGGGCATTGTAGCGCTGTAGGGGGGAGCTGGTAAAGCGCCGGACGCCAACAACCCACGCCCGGCATCGTAATTACGTATTGTCTTTCACCGTCTGGCTTGTGCCATTGGCTTTAACGGAGGCAATTCCGGTTTCACGAGATTGCGCGGTGGCGTACATCTGGCTGGAGCCGATAATTTGATGATTAGCGGCTTTCAGATTGAAATAGAATTTGCCGTTGCTTGCCGTTTTTTTCTCATAGCGTTCTTCTTGCGGGCTGTTGCTACGCACCGACGCGATGCCCTTTTCCGCAGAGGCTTTTGAGGTATACAGCTCGCTGGTAAGGATAGTCTCACCATTGCCCGCTTTTAGCACAAACCGAAATTGATTATCACTGCTTTTACTGAGTTCAAACCAACCAGCCATAATGACTCCTTGATTGAAATTGCGTATCGAAAACAGCATCTAAAAGGACTGTTTATCGATTAAAGTATGAGCGATTTTCTGGTGCCTGCCAGGGCGGAGAGATAATGTCAGTTTGCTGACCATGCGTGGGATTATGTTGCCGGATGCGGCGTGAATGCCTTCTCCGGCAGGTAAAAATGTTAAACGATGCGGCAGGCGTCGGCTTCCCAGCGGTAACCGACGCCGTAAACGGCACGGATAAAGGACTGTTCGGCGTCGAGAGATTCCAGCTTGCGGCGCAGGTTTTTAATGTGGCTGTCGATGGTGCGGTCGGTTACTACGCGGTAGTCGTCATAAAGATGATTGAGCAATTGCTCGCGGGAGAACACTTTTCCTGGTTCATGAGAGAGCGTTTTCAGCAGACGAAATTCCGCAGGCGTCAGGTCAAGCATTTTACCGCGCCATGAAGCCTGAAAACGACCTTCGTCGATAATCAACGGGCTTTCAGCATCCTGTTGCTGCAACTCACGCTGCGGTTTGCAACGGCGCAAAATGGTTTTGACGCGCGCTACCACTTCCCGTGGGCTGTACGGCTTACAGATATAATCATCTGCGCCAATCTCCAGTCCGAGCAGGCGGTCGATCTCTTCTATTTTTGCCGTCACCATCACGATAGGAATGTCAGAAAAACGACGAATTTCCCGGCACAGCGTCAAGCCATCGGTGCCAGGGAGCATCAGATCCAACAGGATCAGATCCGGTGGTGTCTGGCGCACATACGGCAGTACCTGATCGCCGTGGCTGATAAGCGTCGGCGCATAGCTCGCAGCACGCAGATAATCAATGAGCAACTGTCCCAGCTTCGGTTCATCTTCCACGATCAAAATACGCGGTGTGTTTTCGTCGATTGGTAACTCGGTCATACTTCTCTCTGTAAATCCCGTTCCAGCGGTAACTCTACTGTAATGCTTACCCCGCCAAAAGGCGAATGGGCAGCAATAATGCGACCATTATGTGCTTCAACAATGTTCAGGCAAATCGCCAGCCCCAGCCCGGAACCGCCGCTGGCTCGGTTGCGGGAACCTTCGGTGCGATAAAAACGTTCAAACAATTTTTGTAGCTGATCGTCACTGACGCCCGGCGCGCTGTCGGCAAAGGTCAGTCGCACCGTTTTGTCGTGCTGCCCGGCAGAGATTTTCAGGCTACCGCCGCTGTCAGTGTAGCGCAGGCTGTTTTCCAGTAAGTTATTGAATAACTGCATTAAACGGTCGCGATCGCCAAATACGGTAATACTGTCTGGCAGGGAAAATTGCAGTTTCAGGCCACGACTGGCGAATCGTTCGCGAAATGCGCCGCCCGCCACTTCCAGCAGTGGGATCAAATCTACCGGTGCTTTTTGATAGGCGAGAGCGCCTTCATCAGACATCGACAACTGATGGAGATCGTCAACCAGTTTGGTCAGTGTACCGACCTCCGCCTGTAAAGACGCCACCGTCTCCGGCGTGAATTTACGCACGCCATCCTGAATGGCTTCCAGTTCACCGCGCAGCACCGCTAATGGCGTACGCAGTTCGTGAGAAATATCGGCCATAAAATCGCGCCGCATTTGCTGGTTTTTCTCCAGCGTGCTGGCAAGCTGGTTGAAGTCTTGCGCCAGTTTGCCCAGTTCATCTTCACTGGTGGGCGTTACGCGGGTAGTGAAATCGCCCGCCGCCAGTTTGTGCGTGCCGTCCACCAGCCGTTTTACCGGTGCCAGCAAACCACGCGCCAGCAGAAAGGTAGCGAGTGCCGCGAGTAACGTTGCCAGAGCAACAATCAGCCAGCTGGTTTGCCGCTGTTGTTTATCGAAATTGATATCAGTATTGCGGGTCAGTCGCTCAACAGGGGAGGCAATCACCGCACCCACTTCCGCACCGTTGACCAGAATGGGTCGCCGTGTACCGTCAGGTGGAATCGGCGCTCGCGGACCAACCAGCACTTTGTTGTTTTGATCGACCACCCAGAACTGGGTACGCCAGCCGTGCGGCGGCATACCCGGGCCGGGTTTATCTTCCGAATTATCGTGTTCAAATGAACGCAAGATCTGAAAGACAAAGCGATCATTGTTGCGCAGGAAGCGCCAGTTGCCATGCTGCGCATACTGCTCGCCAAGCGCATCACTTAACAGTTGTAATCGCTGTTCATTACCATGCTTGATGTAATCAATAAAGCCACGCTCAAAACTGATACGCACCGCCCAGTGCATACTGATCAGCAAGACAATGCAGGTGGCGAAAATCGCCAGAAACAGTTTGCCGGTAATACCGGGTCGCCAGAACTTCATTGCGCGCTCCTTTTTCGCCGCGAAATAGCTACATTTTGATGCGTATCGTTCGGCACTCTGGCAAAGATGAACGCCGGAAGGGCGATGATAAACGCCATGCTAAGCCAGGTGTACATAAAGACGGTTTGTGTGGTGCCGCTGTCGACGCTGACATGCTGCGAACCAAAAAGTCCCAGCAACAGCCCGGCGATGGTGACGCCGATACTCATCGACAATTGCATAATCATCGACAGCAGACTATTGCCGCTGCTCGCCAGATTGTCCGGGAGATCTTTCAGCGTCAGGGTGTTCATGGAGGAGAAACGCGTCGAGTTGACCATCCCTTGTAAAAACAGGACGAACGGCAAAACGTAGTACCAGCCCAGCAGAGCGGTAGTCATAAACAACAGGGTGACCAGCGACAGACCCAGCGTGGTTGCCACCAGTACCCGACGATAACCAAAGCGATTCACTACCTGTACCACAATTCGCTTCATCCCCATGCTGCCGAGCACCATCGGGATCATCATCAGTCCGGCATGAAACGGTGAGAAGCCAAGGCCAATTTGCAGGAAAACCGGTGTCATAAAGGGCAACATGCCGCTACCGATACGTCCGGCAAAACTCCCCGCCAGGCCCAGCGAAAAGGTACGAGTGCGGAACAGTTTCAGACTGAAAAGAGCGCGGTTGTTATTTCTGGCGTGCAGCAGATAAAGCACCAGTGCTACCACGCCAACAGCGACCAGGCCAGTAATCGCCAGCGGCGATAAACCTGTACCTTTACTGCCATCCAGCGCCAGGGTTAATACCGCCATGCCAATCGCCAGCAATAAAAAGCCGGAGAGATCGAAGCGCCGCGTCTGCATGGTGTAGTTCGGCATTAACATTAGTGTGGCGATCGCGCCGATAATTCCCACCGGAATGTTGATCAAAAAGATCCAGTGCCACGACGCGTACTCCACCAGCAGGCCGCCGAGCGCCGGACCGAGCAGCGGACCGACCTGACCGGGTAACGTGACAAAGGTCATCGCCGCCATATATTGCTCGCGCGGTACGATTTTCATCACCGTCAACCTGCCGACCGGCACCATCATCGCACCGCCAACGCCCTGTAACGCGCGTGCCAGCAACAGTTCGTTCAGCGTGCCGGAAAGTGCGCAAAATAGTGAACCGAGAGTAAACAGCACGATGGCGGTAAAGAAAATATTGCGCACGCCGACTTTGTCCGCCAGCCAGCCGCTGGCAGGCAACATCACCGCCACGGTCAGCACATAAGAGACAATGACCATGTGCATATGCAACGGACTTTCCCCGAGGCTTTGCGCCATTGAGGGAAGCGCGGTGTTGACGATGGTGGTGTCCAGCGACTGCATAAAGAAGCCGAAAGCCACAATCCACAATTGCCAGCGGGTGTTGTCGGGAAGATCTGTCATTTACTCTGTTACCGTTTGTTTAGGTTTACGCGAAAAACGCAGCCGCAGACGGTCGAAAAAGAGATACACCACCGGCGTGGTATACAGCGTCAGAAGCTGGCTCATTACCAGACCGCCGACAATGGTGATCCCCAGGGGTTGGCGCAGCTCCGAGCCGTCACCGCCCGACAACACCAGCGGCAGCGCACCAAACAGCGCCGCCAGGGTAGTCATCATAATCGGGCGAAAACGCAGCAGACAGGCCTGGAAAATAGCTTCCTGCGGCGTCAGGTTACCGTGCCGTTGGGCTTCAAGCGCAAAATCGACCATCATAATGGCGTTTTTCTTCACGATGCCGATTAATAGCATGATCCCTATCAGGGCGATTAGGCTGAACGGGGCATTGAACAGCTCCAGCGCCAGCAGCGCTCCAACGCCCGCCGAGGGCAGGGTGGAGAGAATCGTCAGCGGATGTACGTAACTCTCGTAAAGGATACCCAGCACGATATACACCGTGGCGATGGCGGCGATAATCAGAATCACCTGCGAGTTCATCGTCTCCTGGAACACCTGCGCCGTGCCGGCAAAACTGCCGCGTACCGTCGAAGGCACACCAAGCTGGGTCATTGCGCGATCGATCGCCGCACTGGCGTCCGAGAGCGATTTCCCGGTCGGCAGGTTAAACGAAATGGTCGAGGCTGCCGATAATCCCTGATGATTCACCGACAGCGGAGCATTCGCCGGTTGCCATTTAGCGAAATACGACAGCGGGATCGCTTTTCCTTCGTTATTGATAACGAACATTTTTTCCAGCGCACTGATGTCCTGGGTATAGCGCGGATCCACTTCCATCACCACTTTATACTGGTTCATCGGCTGGTAAATGGTCGAGATCTGCCGCTGACCGAAGGCGTTATTTAACAGGCTGTTGGCGGCCTGCACGTCGATTCCCAGCCGTGCCATGGTGTCGCGGTCGTAAACCAGATTCATCTCCGCGCCGTTATCCTGCTGATCGGAGTTCACGTCCGCCAGTTCCGGCAACGTCGCCAGTTTTTTGCGGATTTTCGGCTCCCATTCGCGCAGTGCCGCCAGGTCGTCGGATAACAACGTGTACTGGTAGCTGGCGTTCGACTGACGCCCACCAACGCGAATATCCTGTACCGCCATCAGGAACAGATTCGCCCCCGGTTCTTTCGCCAGCTTTACGCGCAGACGGTCGATAATTTGCTGCGCCGTTTCGCTGCGTTCGTCGCGTGGCTTGAGGGTGATAAACATCATCCCACTGTTCACCCGCGAACCGCCGGTAAAGCCGGTGACATTATCCACCGCCGGATCGTCACGGATAATTTTCATAAAATCCTGCAACTTGCCGCGCATCGCCTGAAACGAAATACTCTGATCCGCCTGTATCCCGCCCATCAGTACGCCAGTGTCCTGCTCCGGGAAGAAGGTTTTCGGGATCGAGATATATAGCCAGATATTCAGCGCAATGGTGCCAAGCAACACCACGCCCACCAGACGGGTATGATTAAGCCCCCATTTCAGCGACTTACCATAGCCTTGTTGCAGGGCTACCAACATGCGACCAAAACCACGTAGTCGCTTTTGCTCGCGCGGCTTGCTGGCTTTTAGCATCCAGCCGCACATCATCGGCGTTAGCGTCAGGGAAACCAGCAACGAAATCCCAATGGCGGCAGAAAGCGTCACGGCAAATTCGCGTAACAGTCGGCCCGGCAATCCGCCCATCAACAGCAGCGGCAGGAACACCGCCACCAGTGACAGACTCATCGACAGCACCGTAAAACCGACTTCGCGAGTGCCTTGCAGCGCGGCCTGTAGCGGTTTCATCCCCGCCTCCAGATGACGGGCGATGTTTTCCAGCACCACGATGGCGTCATCCACCACGAAACCAGTAGCGATGGTGAGCGCCATTAACGAAAGATTATTGAGACTGAATCCGCACAGGTACATCGCCGCAAACGTACCAATCAGCGAAACCGGCACCGCAACGGCGGGAATAATAGTGGCGCGACCCGAGCGCAGGAATAAAAAGACCACCAGAATCACCAGCGCCACCGAGATAATCAGCGTTTGCTCGACTTCTTCCAGCGAGGCGCGAATGGTGGGGGAGCGATCCTGAGCAATTTGCAGATCAATCGCCGCCGGAATGGTTTCCTGCAACTCCGGTAATTTTGCCCGGATGCTGTCTACCGTCTGGATAATATTGGCTTCCGGCAGCTTGCGGATCATCAGCAAAATAGCCGGTTTGGCGTTGGTCATCCCGGCGTTGCGCACATCCTGCACTGAGTCGGTCACCGTCGCTACATCGCCCAGACGAACCGCGCCGCCGTTGTTGTAATGAATAATCAGCGGCTGATATTCAGCGGCAGTTTTCAGTTCATCGTTAGTCTGGATCTGCCAGCGGTGAGTGCCATCTTCCAGCGCCCCTTGCGGTTTACGCACGTTGGCATTGCTGATGGCAGTGCGTACGTCGTCCAGCGAGACGCCCTGATTAAACAGCGCCTGCGGGTTCAGCCCGACGCGCACCGCAGGTAGCGAGCTGCCGCCAACATCGACATCACCGACACCGTCGATTTGCGAAATCGTCGGAGCCAGCTGCGTCGAGGCAAAATCGTACAGTTCACCTTGCGAATAAGTATCGGATGTTAGCGTCAGGATCATAATTGGCGCATCCGACGGGTTCGCTTTGCGATAGGTCGGACGGCTTGGCATCCCGCTGGGCAGCAAACTTTGCGCGGCGTTGATCGCCGCTTGCACATCGCGCGCTGCGCCGTTGATATCGCGGTCAAAATCAAACTGCAAAATAATGCGCGTGCTGCCGAGCGAACTGCTGGAGGTCATTTCACTGACCCCGGCAATGCGCCCAAGCGAACGTTCCAGCGGCGTGGCAACGGAAGACGCCATTGTTTCTGGTGACGCACCGGGCAGCGAGGCGCTGACCATAATCACCGGAAAATCGACCTGCGGCAGTGGGGCGACCGGCAGCATACGGAAGCCCAGTATGCCGCACAGGGTAATGGCGACCGACAGTAAAATCGTCGCCACCGGGCGGTAAATGAAGAGGGCAAAAAACTTCACTTACGCCTCCTCTTCATGACGAGCAAAGCGGCTTTTGGTCCACAATGCCAGGCGGTCGAACAGCAAATAAATCACCGGCGTGGTAAACAGCGTCAGCACCTGGCTGACTATCAGACCGCCGACCATGCCGATACCTAACGGACGACGCAGTTCCGCGCCGACCCCGGTACTTAACATCAGCGGCAACGCGCCAAGCAGAGCCGCCAGAGTAGTCATCAGGATCGGACGAAAACGCAACAGACAAGCCTGGTAGATTGCATCGCGCGGCGACATGCCTTGCTCGCGCTCAGCAGCCAGCGCGAAGTCGATCATCATGATGGCGTTCTTCTTCACGATACCGATCAGCAAAATAATGCCGATAATGGCGATTACATCCAGTTCGCTACCGGCAATCAGCAACGCCAGCAGTGCGCCGACCCCTGCCGTTGGCAACGTCGAGAGAATGGTGATCGGGTGAATAAAGCTTTCGTAAAGAATGCCGAGTACGATATACATCGCCACCACCGCCGCGACAATCAGCCAGACAGTGCTGCCCAGCGCCGACTGGAAGGCGAGGGTGCTGCCCTGGAACTGCGTGGTGATATCCACCGGCAGATTCAGCGTCTTTTCGGTGTCTATAATCGCCTGCACCGCATCGCCCAGCGAATAGTTATCTGGCACGTTAAAGGAGATGGTCGTTACCGGGAACTGATCCAGATGGTTGATGGAGAGCGGCGCAAAACGCTGCTCAATTTTGGCAATTGAGCTTAACGGCACCACGCCACCGTCGCTGCTGGTCAGGCGAATGGTATCCAGCGCCGCGAGGCCTGGGGTATTTTCAGTGTTGTGTTCCAGCACCACGCGATACTGGTTAGCCTGAGTATAAATAGTGGAAATCAGCCGCTGACCAAACGCGTTGTACAGGGCGTTATCGACATCCGCCATGTTGATCCCCAGACGGCTGGCGCTGTCGCGATCAACATTGACATACGCCACCAGCCCTTTGTCCTGCCAGTCGCTGGAGACATCAGAAAGCTGTGGCAGTTGCTGGAGTTTTTCCATCAACTGTGGCACCCAGGTACTGAGCGCATCCAGTGACGTGGCCTGCAAGGTAAACTGGTACTGGGTGCGGCTGACCTGAGTATCGATGGTCAGGTCCTGCGTTGGTTGCAGGAAGAGATCGACGCCCGGCACTTTATCCACCGCCGTTTGCAGACGGGCGATGACTTTTTGCACCCGATCATCACGTTCATCCAACGGTTTGAGGTTGATCTGCAAACGCGCACTGTTCAGCGACGGGTTAGTGCCATCAACGCCAACAAATGAGGTCAGACTTTGCACTGCCGGATCCTGCAAAATCACATCCGCGACCTGGCGTTGCCGCTGGGCCATATTGGTAAAGGAGCTGGATTGCGGTGCCTGCAAAGTACCCTGAATAATGCCGTTGTCCTGTACCGGGAAGAAACCTTTCGGAATAAACACCCACAAGAGAACGCTAAGCAGCAGCGTGCTGAGCGCTACGCTTAAAGTCAGCCACGGATGATTCAGCACTTTCGCCAGTCCGCGACCATAGGCGGCGATTATCCTTTCGAACATTTTCTCTGAGGCACGGGAGAAGCGGTTCTGTTTACGCAGCGACTCCTGGCTGAGCATCCGTGCGCACATCATCGGCGTCAGGGTCAGCGACACCACGGCTGAGATCAAAATCGCTACCGCCAGTGTAATAGCAAATTCGCGGAACAGTCGCCCGACGATATCGCCCATAAACAGCAGTGGGATCAACACCGCAATCAGTGAGAAGGTCAGCGAGATAATGGTAAAACCGATTTCACCTGCGCCTTTGAGCGCCGCCGCCAGCGGTTTTTCGCCTTTTTCGATATAGCGGGAAATGTTTTCGATCACCACGATGGCGTCATCGACCACGAATCCGGTGGCGATAGTTAACGCCATCAGCGTCAGGTTATTGATTGAAAAATCGAGAAACACCATAACCGCAAAGGTGCCAATTAACGACAGCGGCACTGCGACGCCAGGAATGATGGTCGCCGGAATATTGCGCAAAAACAGGTAGATAATCATGACTACCAGCGCGATAGCCATCATCAGTTCAAACTGGGTATCGTTGACCGATGCGCGGATATTGGTGGTACGGTCAGAAAGTACCGTCACCTTCACCGATTTCGGCAGACTCTCGGTGAGCTGTGGCAGCATCTGCCGGATGCTGTCGGCGGTGGAGATAATGTTAGCACCGGGCTGGCGCTGAACATTCATCACAATGGCCTGTTCTTTATTTGCCCACGCCCCAAGCCAGCTATTTTCTGCACCTTGCTCTACGGTTGCGACATCGCCCAGACGAATCGGTGCGCCGTTCTGGTAGGCGATGATTAGCTGGCGATATTCTTCGGCGGATTGCATCTGGTCGTTCGCGGAAAGCGTGACCGCACGGGAAGGGCCGTCGAGGCTACCTTTAGCCGAGTTAACGTTAGCACCGGTAATGGCGGTGCGCACGGTTTCGCTGGTCAGGCCGAGGGCGGCAATCGCCTGGGCGTTAAGTTTGACGCGAACAGCCGGACGCTGGCCGCCGGAAAGCGTCACCAGGCCGACGCCGGAAATCTGCGAGATTTTCTGCGCGACGCGGGTTTCCACCATATCTTCCACTTGCGTCATCGGCATGGCGGTTGAGGTGACAGCGAGCGTCATGATTGGCGGATCTGCCGGGTTCACTTTGCTGTAAACCGGCGGGTTAGGCAGATCGCTCGGCAACAGGTTGGTCGCAGCGTTAATCGCGGCCTGCACTTCCTGCTCGGCGACATCCAGCGGTAATGTTAGCTGGAACTGCAAAGTGATAACTGACGCACCGCCGGAACTTTGCGACGACATCTGTTTCAGGCCGGACATCTGCCCGAACTGGCGTTCGAGCGGTGCGGTAACGGCAGAGGTCATGACATCTGGGCTGGCACCTGGGTAGAGGGTGACCACCTGAATGGTTGGATAGTCCACTTCCGGCAGCGCCGAAACGGGCAGGGCACGATAACCGATAATCCCGGCGAGTAAGATCGCCACCATCAGCAGCGTGGTGGCGACAGGACGCATAATAAACAGGCGCGACGGGCCGCCTGTGCTGCTCGGGGGTAACACCTGCATCAGGAGCGTGCTCCTTTTTTCGCGTATTCGCGGCTGGTGGCTTTCTCTTCCGAAGTGGTGGCGCTTTGAGCTTCTACCACTTCCACTTTCGCCCCTTCGGTCAGGCGATCAATTCCGTCCGTCACTACGCGGTCGCCCGCAGAAATACCTGCGCGGATCACCACTTTCTGACTGTCCTGAATGCCCGGCGTCACCAGATGTTTGCTGACCTTGTTTTCGCTATTCAGCACCCAGACAAAATGGCCTTCATTGCCCATTTGCAGGGCGGCGGTGGGGATCACCACGGCGTTTTGTTCGGTGTCGACTAACATACGCGCGTTAACAAACTGATTGGGAAACAGTGCATCATCCTGATTATTAAAGCGTGCTTTCACTTTAATCGTACCGGTAGTGGCATCGATTTGGTTATCGAGGCTTAACAGCGTGCCTTCACTTAATTTCTTCGAGTTGGTGCGATCCCAGGCTTCAACAACCAGCGGTTTTCCGGCTTTTTGCGCCTGTACTACGGTAGCGATATCGCTTTCCGGCAGGGTAAAGACTAAATCGATAGGGTGCGTCTGGGTGATCACCACAATCCCGGTGGTATCACCACTGGAGATTTGGTTACCAACATCAACCTGCTTGAGACCAACGCGACCATCGACTGGTGCGGTGATGCGGCTCCAGTCGAGTTGCAGCTGCGCGCTGGCGACGCTTGCTTCATCAGCCTTAATGGTGCCTTCGGTTTCACTGACCAGCGCCTGTTGGGCATCCAGCTCCTGACGAGATACGAGATTGGTTTTTACCAGTTGTTGATAACGCGCCAGGTCACGGCGGGCGTTGGCAAGCGTGGCTTTATCTTTTGCCAGTTGGCCCTGGGCTTGTGCTAATGCAACTTTGAACTGGCTTGGGTCAATTTCTGCCAGTAAATCGCCTGCTTTGACCTGCTGGCCTTCCTGGAAATGTAACGCTATCAGTTGGCCGTCCACGCGGCTGCGCACCGTAACGGTATTAGCGGCGGTAATGGTGCCAAGCCCGGTGAGGTAACGCGGAACTGCCTGTTCTACGGCGGTCGCCGCCTGAACCGGGGCTAATGGGCCGGAACGCATACCACGGCGACCACCCGCTGGCGATTGCTGCGCTTGTTTCGTCGCCCCTGGGGCTGCACTCCGGGAGTCATTGCGGCCTTGCCAGAACCAGAATGCGGCGATGGCGGCGATAACCACCACGATTACGATTACCCAACGGGATTTATAACTGCCTTTCATCGTTAAGAGTTTCTCTTCCTGAAACGTTTCGCGGAATGATACTAGTGTAGCCAGCCAATAAGGGAGAAAAATGGAGGAATTATGAAACACTGTCGGGAATCGTCTGAATGACGGGCACATTTGCGAGCACGCATCCAGTAATAACACATGAAACTATTTTATCTACGCGTTAGCGATAGACTGCTTGCATGGCGAAAGGAGGTAAGCCGACGATTTCAGCGGGACGCTGAAACGGGAAAGCCCCTCCCGAGGAAGGGGCCTTAAATAAGGAAAGGGTCATGATGAAGCTACTCATCATCGTGGTGCTCTTAGTGATTAGCTACCCAGCATACTAAGACTACCAGGGCGGGGGAAACCCCGCTCTACCCTCACTCCTGAAAGTATGCCTTCACGATAAGATTGTCAATCTGCAGGCTTTGCAGTCTGCGATCCTGCCAGCAAATATTCTTTGCGAGTCGTTACGCAATAATCACAGAGGAAACTATTTTGTTCACGCGTTAGCGATAGACTGCATTCAGGGCGAAAGGAGGTAAGCCGA
>OBRJ01000236.1_pt1 | contig 44575 bp, 23 predicted proteins | sample 1494831 | NCBI WGS metagenome assembly OBRJ01 (sample SAMEA3360658, study PRJEB22359) | human gut metagenome | biome: ENVO:urban biome; feature: ENVO:human-associated habitat; material: ENVO:feces | place: Bangladesh | collected 2011
AGAACTTAGAACACGAAGAACAAAACAGAACACCGGAACCGACCATCGATATCCGGAGCAATGAAGCACCCGCTGATCCGGAGCAGGAAATTGTTTCCCAGGGTGTCCACAATTACAGCGCCGCTGAAACGTATGTGTGCCCGACCGATCCGGCTGTTCTGCAGCAGCTCGAATGGTTCCGGGATCAGAAGCTTGCGCTGATGATGCATTTTGGATTGTACTGCCAGCCCGGCATGGTTGCCTCCTGGGCATTAAGCGACAAGGATTCAGACTGGTCCCGCCACCAGGTAAACTGGACGGACGGCGAAACCTTTAAAAAACAGTATTTCGGCCTGAATCGTTCGTTTAATCCGATCCGCTTTCAGCCGGAGGAATGGGCGCAGATGGCAGAGGACTGCGGATTCCGTTATCTTCTTCTGACCACAAAGCATCATGACGGATTCTGCCTCTGGGACACCAAATATACAGATTATAAAACAACTGCAGAAGACTGCCCGTTCCATGAACATAAAAATGCGGATATCATAAAATCCATGTTTGATGCATTCCGTGCAAAAGGCATCGGCATCGGTGCTTATTTTTCCAAAGCCGACTGGCACTGCCCAGACTACTGGAAAGAAGATCTGAGAAAAGATGGTCTGACATCCCGCGGACCTTCCTACGATCCAAAGGAATATCCGGAAGTGTGGAACCGTTTTAAAGAATATACGAAAAATCAGGTTCTGGAGCTCTGCGAGAATTACGGTAAGCTGGATATTCTCTGGTTCGACGCGGGCTGGGTCTCTGAGAGCAACGGCCAGGATATTGAGCTTGGAAAGATCGTTGAGGAAGCACGTAAGATTCAGCCGTGGATTCTCTCCGTTGACCGTACAATCGGCGGTGCTTACGAAAACTACGTGACACCGGAGCTCTGCATTCCGGAAGAACCGCTGAACGTTCCGTGGGAAAGCTGCCTTACCCTCGGCGTTGACTTTACATACGAATACGGCGACCATTATAAATCTCCGCGTGAGCTTGTCGGCCTGCTTGTCAACATCGTTGCCAAAGGCGGCAACATGGCACTGAACGTCAGCCCACAGCCGGACGGCCGCATCCCGGTCGATGCCTGGGACAGCCTGAACGGTTTTGGCCAGTGGATGAAAACCTTCGGCGATGCCATCTACGGAACCCGCGTCTGCGCGCCGTACCAGAGCGGAACCCTTTCGTTCACACAGAAAGGAGATTCCGTCTATGTGTTCCGACTGTATCCGACGGTACAGGAATCGGTAGAGGCGGAAATTTTCGTACCGTATACCGAGGCGAAAATTTCGGAGATCTGTATGGTGGAAAATGGAGAAACTGTTGCGTTTAAAGAAGTTGAAGGCGGCCTTTGCATAACCGTCCCGGCAGGATACAGACGGGGCTCCGCACCGATTGCGTTGGTGTTTGAGATGAAGAAAGAGCGGTAAATTTTTAATAATCGAAAAGGACTGTACAGTGTGACTGTTCAGCCCTTTTCATAATTATTAAGATACCTTGGAAAAACCTGTTACTTTTTACAATTTAAAATTTGCTTTTCATTAGAGCGTGTCTGAAAAAGGCTTTTCGTGAGCTCTGGTAGCTATAGGGAAGAGCTCCACCTTTTACAGTCAAACGATGACAACGCACATTTTTTTACGCCAAGATCGATGTATCCCAAACAAAAGGGGGGCGATTTCAAATCGCGACTTATATGTTCTGTTCTCATTCTACTGTTTATCAGATTTTCCTTAATGTTTATCTTATTTTTTTTGTATTTTTATCACAGATTCGGCAGATGGATTAATTTTCATCAAGATACCCTCTTCCAACTCCAGATAACCTTCTGTGAAATACAGACCTTCTCTCGCAGTCACTTTTGTTAATCTTCTTCCGTTTACGATAGCTTCTGTATTTTTCCAATGAATTCCCGCCAGCATTACATAAAGCTCTGCTGTTCTTCCTGAAATTTGGAGCTGTATAGTTTCGCCATTTTTTTCCACGCTGCAACATGTTTTGGCACCTGATCTCTCATACAGTGTTTCTTTTACGATGCTGTCATTCTGCGGCACCACAGCCAAAATCATTTCTGTTTCCGATTCGCTCATGCTTTCTCCAAGTTTCAGATTCTCATTCAGTCGAAGTGGAAGAAAACTTCCTTCTCGAACGTACACCGGTATTTTATCAATTGGTACCTCAACGCTTCTCTGCACCGGCCCGGAAATTTCATCATTTAAATTCCACAGACTAATCCACCGTCCCTCAGGAAAATAGATTTCCCGCTCTTCTGTTTCATCAGAAACCGGCGCAACCAGAAGATCTTCTCCGAAAAGATATTCGTCCCACACCTTTGTTGCTTCCTGATCTTCTGGATACATCATCGCAAGCGGACGCATCATCGGTATTCCCAGTTTGTGAGCTTCTGCTGCTACACTTACAATATATGGACGAAGATTTTCCCGCAGCCACGTATAATAACGATAAACTTTCACTGTAAAAGCATCGTATTCCCACGGCTCTCTCGGCTCCGTTCCATGGAAACGCATCAATGGACAAAATGCAGCATACTCTGTCCACCGGAGATATGTTTCCTGATCTGGGAATCCATCATAACCTCCCGCATCAACACCCCAGAATGGAAGTCCAGAAGCAGCTGCAGAAAGGCCTCCTGTAATCGCATATTTCAGTCCCTGGAAACTGGTCAGCTGATCCCCGCCGAACTGACACGCAAAGTGTTGAGATCCGGGTGCAGCGCCTCTTGTATAAAGAACATGGTCATCTCCATATTTTTGTTCAAATAACTCTCTATAATTTTTCGCATACTGATAGGCATACGCGTTATGCATCTCATCGCCGCGTCTTCCATCATAAAAAACTGCCTCGTCCGGTACAACATCTCCAAAGTCAACCATACTTCCACGAATACCTGCATCCATACGATCCTTCCACTGTGCTGCCAGAAGCTCTTTCGCACGCGGATGGGAGAAATCGATATACACCGGAAGTTTTTCTTCCTCATCATTTTTATTTCTCGTGATCGGAAGCTCCTCCTTTGGGCATTCCGGCAATAATTCCTGCGCCAATTCCTGCGTCATATTAGGGAACTGCCAGGAAAACACCTTGAATCCATGACGTTCTCCAAACGATACAACTTTGTATAATTCCTCTTTTTTATATTCTCCATAAAAGGTAGCTCCTGCTCCTTCTGCATAAAAGCCAGAATGCGGAATATCGAGTTCATGGAATTTTTTCATTGCCGCCATCTGCTCCAGCGCAATATCCTGTAACGGACCGTTTCTCCATCTTCCGCCGCCACCGCCAGCCCATGGTTCAAATACCCATTCCGGTGGGAAAATCGGAAGCCCTGTGAGCGTTCCGTAAGCAGTCATCGCCTCACGTGGTGTTCCGCTCCAAATATAAAAATCAAAAACATCTCCAAGTGCTTCCACCGAAAGATAGTCTTGCACAGCATCTCCCACATCCATCCGCATCCGATACGAAGTATTTGCAAAAAAGCTGAAACCGTCACTTGTATGTACCAACGGAATATTTTTATACGCCTGATTTCCAATGGATGCAAGACATCCCTCACAAGCATCTCTCTGCCACAGCGCAACGGTTTTTCCATACTGATTCACGCTGTCAAAACGCTCTCCAAATCCATAAATGGCGCTGTTTTCATGAATTGAAAATTGAATTCGCGAAGCCGAAACACTTTCCTTTTCAAATATAAACGAAATATTTTTCAGATTTGTGATTGCTTTTCTATCAATAGAAATTTCCAGTGTTTCTTTCTGGAGTATCATCTCATGCTCTTTACTTCTGATTATATATGCATGCTCGGATTCTTCCATAGAAAATGCTTCCGGCTTTCCATCAAAGAAGCCTTTCTTTCCAGCGACCATTCGAAAACCACCGACTACAGGATAAATCATGAGCTCCCATGTTCTCTCTTTTGATTCAACACAAATCGTTACATGATCTTTCGTTTCCAGAACATGTCTAATTTCACTACATGATGTCCATTTTTCCAGATCCTGGTTTCCAAAGCTGTGATCCGCATACCACCATGCACTGCAAGTTCTTAAAAACGTAAGATAACGATCCAGCTCAGCAGCTGCTTCCTCCCATCGGTTTTCTCTTAACCGCTCATTCACTAAACGCTTTTCTACCCATGGATCCATCGGCTTCCATGGATTTGCAACTTCCTGGTTAAAGAAAAAGTCAAAACCTTCCAATGTCAGACTGTCCTGCCAGCGCTGTGCAATTCGGATTCTATCTGTCAGATTTTCTCTCGTTGTTGGTTCTGCACTCTTTTGTAGCTGATAAATTTCCTTTCGTTCTTCCGTACTAGTTTTTTCCAACACTCCTGGTCTCTGCCAGTGGCAAATTCCGGACGGCATGACAAATACAATGCCGTTCTCCGTTTTGGTTTCCCCCTTTTCTCCAAAAGATACCTCAAGAAAAGTCTCTGGATCATATTCAAATCGATCCGAATAATTCACATTCAGATCTAATGGTGTTGGGCAGAGAATTTCACTTGACTGATGTTTTTTTCGATAGACTTGAAGATCAAAAGCCTCCTCTTTCTCCGGCTTTCCACCAAAAAGCATCCACGGTATTGCAAATAAAGCGTACCATCTGTCCTGCAGAATATCTACTGTTACAGAATACTGCTCTTTCGAAATTGCCGTTTTTTCTCCCTGGTCTTTTCCCTCTCCCAGATATGCCTGATCTCCGCTAAGATATGTCATTCCTTTTTCTACAAAAGCACTGCTACTGCCATCCCGTTTTGCTGTGAAAACTGCAAAATCCCTTCTTGAAAACTCTCTTCCTGAAAGTGCAACTTCTACTTGATCTTTTCGTTTTACTGTTAGCTCTGTAACGGTATTTTCTTCTTTCAAGATATGATGATTTTTTTCTTCCATGTTTTCAAACAAAACAAACAGCTTTTCTGCTGTATACAGAAGTTTACATCTTGTTGGTGTAACTGGAGACGGATTTCCTCCCGCGCGGAAAAAATCCCGTATCGTAGTCGCCTCTCCCCACTCCACAGAATCATATTTCAGATTCTCCGTTTTCTGTTCTTTTCCCAGAATAATTGATGAAACCCCAAATTTCAGTTTTCCCATAAAGAACTCCTTTCCCGCAGTTTTTTCAACTGCAGATTTCTTCTATTATTTCTCCATTTTTTCTGCACACAATGTAAAAATTTCCCTTTGAAATCAAAATTGATCTAGCGTTTTCGACTGTAATCTCTACTGTGTCATCACTGTCATTTACAAAAATTTCTATTATCTCCGTTTCATTTTCACGCGCAAAACCATATACGCGTCCATCTGCCAAAACTGTTGTAAACGAACCGTTTCGTATGGCAGAATGTTTTTTTCGAAACTGAATCAGTCTCTGATAAAAACGGAAACTCTCTTTTTCTCCCGGATTTTCTTGCCACGTCATACACTTTCGACAGTCCGGATCATTTTCTCCGTCAATTCCTGCTTCGTCCCCATAATAAATGGACGGCGAACCCGGAAACATCATCTGCACAACAACACCAAGTTTAAAGGAATCTAATCGATGACCACAGCTGTTAATAAAACGCAGGGTATCATGTGTATCCAATGCATTAAACATAGCCATATTCGTTTCATCAGGATGTCGTGCCAATGCAGTTTCCAACCGATGACCAAATGTTTCGGCGTTAATACTCCGTTCTGCAAAAAAGTCCAGCATTGCCTGGCGGAAAGAATAATTCATAATACTGTCCATTTCACAGCCATTCAGCAGTCGTTTTCCCTCTGCCCATGTCTCACCAATCAGAACAAGTTCCGGGTTCAGACGTTTGAGTCGGTCTCTGATTTTGAGAACAAAATTCTCATCAATTTCATCAATCACATCAAAGCGATATCCATCTACCTGTACTTCCCGTACCCAGTATTCCAGTACATTCAAAAGATACTCCTGTACCTTCTCGTTTCCTGTATTCAGTTTTGGCATGCCAGCAAATCCAAAAAAACATTCATAACAGTCTGCCTCTTCCCTTACCGGAAAACGAGTAATATGATACCAGCTCTGATATTCTGATTTTTCTTGTTTTTTTAAAAGATCCGCAAATGCAAAAAAATCTGTTCCAGTATGATTAAACACAGCATCTAAAATAACCCTTATGTTTTTTTCATGTGCTTCTTTGACCAGAACTCGCAAATCTTCATTGATTCCAAAATGAGGATCTACTTTATAGTAATCCGTCGTATCGTATTTATGATTTGAAGGAGATGTAAACACCGGGTTCAAGTAAATACATTCTATGCCAAGCTCTGCCAGATAGCTAAGCGATTTTCGGATTCCGTCCAGATTTCCGCCCATAAAGTTGGAAGCCGTCGGTTTACTTCCCCACGCCACACAATTCTCCGGTGCATAAGACGGATTTCCTTTGCGGAAGCGCTCTGGAAATATCTGGTAGTAAATCGTTCCCTGACTCCATTTGGGTGGCATATACTCTACAATACACTTATTGGCATATGCATATTCGAAAAAGCCGGAATCCGGACATTTTTCAACTGTTCCCCACGCATTATACCAACACGTATCCCCGTTTTTTCCCGTCACTCGAAAATAATATTGAAGATATCTCGCCGGCTTTTGAAAAGAAATCACTGCCGTATAGACAACCGATGTTCCTAAGTGGTACTGCTCTGACATCCTTTCTTCTTTCGTTGTTTCTTCTCTCTGATTCTTATGAAAATAAACCAACGTACACGTTTCTATGTCCCCACTCGCTGCCCGGAAAGAAAATCTCAGATGAAACCGATCCGGTGCATAAATTTCCGGGTACATCCCACTGTGATAAAAAGCAGCCAGATTCATACTAACTCCTTTCCGAAAGCTTCAGTACCCGGCATCCATGTGGCGGAAGCATGGTATGAAAGCTCTTCATTTCTCCGAGATCTTCATGCATCCAAAGATCCCTGACGCTGACAGCTCTGCACAACAACACTTGTTTAAAATCAATCTCTACTTCTTTTTCTTCTGCCTCTCTATTAAATACGGAAAGAATAATCTCTCCTGTTGCTTCTTTTCCAATCCAGATGGTACTGTCCGGATTTTTGGTATCCGTTGATAATGGGAAGGATAAAATTTCTTTTTTATTCAACGCAAGAAGTTCCTCATTCTGATAAATCCATGCCCGATCTTTGATCGTATCATACTGATCTGCGATATCCAGCGGCGCTCCCGCAATCAGTTCCAGCGATACAGCCGATTTGCACTCCTCATCATTTGCAAAGGTATTCAGGCGAAGCATATCCGCATCCATGATCATGTTGTGGTCAGCAAAAATTTTTGACCAGTAAATCAGGCCATCAAATGCTGTCGTGCACTGAGACCAATAATCAAAATGCAGTCCTCTGTTTCGATCACTAAAAGTATCCCAGCCTCCCGTACCGGAGTCTTCGTTAATACGCGCCATCTGTCCCATGCCAAACTCATTCTCACCATTGTTTTTCAAATGCGGCATAACAAGACTGATCATTATCTGATCCCCTGCTGCTTCCTTGATCCATTCGAGAACTTTTCGGTAATTTGCTGATCCATGATTTCTGCCAATCTGCTTTCCTTTATCCATTCCATCTTCGTACCAGGAAAGAAAATCAATTCGCAAAAAAGCTACATGGCAGTCAATAAAATACTTTACATATCCTTGCACATACTCTTTTGCTCCAGAACGATCTACATCCACCCAATACAATGCTCGATCTTCTCCATTTGGATAAGAAAAACGATCCCCCGTTATTTCTTTCTCGTTTTCTCCATTATAAACATACGACAGATCTGTAATTTCCCGCACCGGAATATTTGTTCCTTTGACCAAAATTTCTTTGTTCTTTACCGCTGCCGGGCTGATCCAGGTCGGATTGTAGTAAACGCCGAGAGCCATTCCTCTCTCATTCAGATAGTCTGCCCAATATTTCCAATCATGTTTCCATGAATCATGATGACGAGTTAGATATCCATTTTCATTGATGCAGAAAGAATCCTCGATCCATCCATCTGTGCATACCATCTCGTATCCATATGGAACAAATTCCTTTGCTACCCAATCAATATTTTCTTTGAACCGTTCTTCTGGCATAAAAGTATTTTCAGTAAACTGTTTCTCATAGGTACACCAATAAAGGGGTCCTGTTCTTTTATCTAATTTCAATCTCATGTAAAAACCCTCCTGTTTTTTTACCTACGCTCAGAATCCTATTCCAAACGCAGATATATAACAGAAAACACCAATAATTTGTCCAATTCAAATGTAATTTCCTGTCTTTGATCATCCCCTAGTTTTACTTTATAATACACTTCTTCTGGCTCCTGAATTTCACCGTCCGGTGTCACAACGTATATTTGTTTCTTTTCTCCCGGAAGTTTTGCCTTCACTTTTATCTTTTCTACACGCTGTGGGAATTCCTCATGTGTTCTATTCCAGTTCATGTCCGAAATTCCCGTAAAATTCACACATCGTATTGAAAATTCTCGTCCTCTCTTATAAATTTGAATCCATACCTTTCCTGCTTCCGGATACGGTGACCAATCAACATTTTCGAATATAAATTCTGAGTTGATTCCTCCTGCATACTGCATCGTCAGATCCGTCCAACTTTCCGGAAATAAAAGTCCGCCGTACGCGGTAATAAAATCATAATATTTTTTCAATGTTTTTCGGAACGAATGTTCCCCAATTCTGCAGTTGTCCGGATAATATGCCTCTGTCAGAACACTTCCTTCCTCGCCCAATAGAAGATGGTATCCGCCAGAAGCGAAAATTGTTGCCATTGCAAGCTGCGCTGTAGATCCCTTCAGATTTCTTTCTGGTTCTGTTTTAAACGGATTCAAATACGCTGCCAGAATCACCCTCTTCTCATCTTTTGTTTCCCGAGCATGCGCAATCAAACGATATAGATCTCTATAAGTATCATTCGGCGACCAGACCTCTATATAAATACAATCTTCGCGACTCTTTTTTACCGAATCTACCGGCCAGTTATTTACTGCATTAAAAATGAGTTGTTTTTCCGGGTATTTTTCTTTTGTTTCATTGATCAAATCACCAAAATCATCTGCCAGATCTCGAATGACATATTTTCCATTTTCCAGAATTAATGCCTCTTTCGGATCTCCGTATTGATCCATATGTACGCCATCAAAACCTTTTTCCAGCGCTTTTCCATATTCCTGTAAAATCCGTTTTCTCCACGCCGTTCCCCTGTGAATATCCATCAACCATATTTTGTCAATGAAAATCATTGGTTCTCCATTATCGTACCGATAGCTGCATTCCGGATGTTCTTTCTGAAATGATTCTGCACCGTAAACAGCGCCATATGCTATTGCCTTGGCACCGCAAGCGTGCACTCCTTCGATTTTTTTCGCAACAGCAGTCATCGAACCTTTTCTTCCCATGATATCTGTGTAAATATCACTCTCCGGATAAAACTCATCATGGTGGTACATCCAGTCATAAAACTGAATCACATTTAAGTGCATTTCCCTGAAAAATTCCTGATACTCTTCTTTTTGTTTATCTTTCTCAGAAAAACTGCTAAGAAATCCATATCTTGGAGCTTCTGTCCAGCAATTCACAACATCAAATGCCGTGTAACAGCTCCCTAGTTTTTCAGTCTTTTGAAAGAATTCTATTTTTACCAGATATCCACCCGTTTTTTCTGAAATGCTTTCCGCAAGTGGAATATACACTCCTTGTTCCAGGGTACATTCCATTTTCAGATTTTCTCCCTGATACGTAAACAACGAAACTATCACGTGATTTGCTTTCGTCGGCCCTGTTTTTTTTATTTCCAGCCAGACTCTTTCCCCAATTTCATACTGCGTTTTATTAGGTATTACATAAAACCCTGTATTTTCCATCTTCCACCCTCTCTTTCCATGAAATGTTTCGTTTGTTTTTGAGAAAGCCCCATCTTCGAAATTAAACCGAAGACGGGACTTTTTCTCAAGAATCTTCGCGGGGATCACCTCGTCATTTTGATACTATTGTTCTTTGTGAATTACATGAATTTCTGTTTTTTCCAATTTCGGAACACTGACAATAACTGCTGTATCCTCTCTCCAATACCAACCGGAACCATAATTCAACGCATTCAAGGATGCACCTTCTGGAAGAGAAATCCCATTCAACTCCAGACTTTCTGGCTTTCTGTCAAAACCAAGGAGAACAATAAATTCTGTCTCAGATGCATGGCGAAGCATAAAGAAATCTTCACCCGTTTTGCCCAAAATATTGTATTCAATTTCTTTTCCATCTGCATACCGTTTGCCTGAAGTTTCATTTAAAGCTCGGCTCATAAGAACTGTATTCTTTTTTTCATATGTCATGCTTTGTCCAAGCTGCAATTCTCCATTCATAACAGACAGAATGCACGCTCCTTCCCGAATATAAACAGGAATTTTGTCAATTGGAACATCCACCTGAAAAATTCGGTTTCCACCAACCATCTTTCTGAAATCCAATAAATTGATCCATCTTCCTGATGGGAAGTAAATTCTCCTCTTTTCCCCTTCTTGATGAACCGGAGCAACTAACAGATCTGAACCATAAAAATATTCATCTTCCCAATAGACAGCCTCTTTATCATTAGGAAATACCATTGGCAACGGTCTCATCATTGGTATGCCTGTTTTATGTGCCTCTTCCGCTGTATGAACCGAATATTTCAGAAGATTTTCTCTTAGCCATGCATAAAATTTATAAACAGACACTGCATATCGACTGTAAACCCACGGCTCTCTTGGGGTCACTCCATGGAAACGCATAATCGGTGAGAAGGCTGCAAATTCCGTCCAACGGAGATACGTTTCTTCGTCTGCAAATCCTGAATAACCTCCTGCATCAACACCCCAGAATGGAAAACCGGAAGCCGCCAGTGTCAGACCTCCATTCATTGCATAAGTCAGGCCTCTAAAGCTTGAAAGCTGGTCTCCACCAAACTGGCAGGAATACTTTTGAACACCCGCTGCCGCAGATCTTGAAAACAGCACGTGATCTTCTCCTTTATATTTTTCAAAGAGTTTTCGATACGCTTTTGTATAATCCAGCGCGTAAGCGTTGTGCATTTCATCTCCCGTACGACCATCGTAAAACACTGCTTCATCTGGAATAATTTCTCCGAAATCCACCATAGTTCCATCAAAACCTGCATCCATTCGATCATGCCATTGATTTTCCAGAAGTTCCTCTGCTCTTGGATGTGAAAAATCAATAGCACATGGAAGAACTTTTTCTCCATGATAACCCGGCGTTCTTGTAATTGGCAGATCTTCTTCCGCACAGTTCGGCAGAAGTTCCTTTGCCTGCTCCATATCCAGATGTGAAAACTGCCACGAAAAAACCCGCATCTTCTGTTGTTTTGTAAACGCAGCAATCTTATAAATTTCTTCTTTGTTGTAATGGTCTTCCCATTTCCAACCAGCACCCTCTGCATACAGGCCAGAATGTGGGATATCAAGATTTTTAAACTTCCGTACAACACCTTCCATCTCCTGGATTACATCGTGCGTCGGTCCGTCCATCCATCTGCCTACCCCACCGCCGGCCCACGGTTCAAACACCCACGCAGGCGGAAGCAGCGGTTTTCCGGTTAAGGCTGTATATTCCTCCATGTTTTCTAAGACGCTTCCCGTAAAAACATAAATATCTGCTTTTGGTCCTGCTGTTGTGATTCGAAGCCCTTTACTGACTCTTCCAATATCTGCTCTAATTCTGTAAAAACTGTTAATAAACAAAGAGTAACCTTTTGTAGAGTGTAAAAATGATACATTTTTGTAGGACTGATTTCCAATAGAACAATTACAACCTTCAAATGCATCTCTGTGCCACAAAGAAAGTACCCGACCTCTCTGGTTTACAGCATCAAATCGTTCGCCGAATCCATACACCATTTCTCTTTCCAGAAGTGGTTGGCACACATCGAAACCTTTGCTTCCTGCATAATCATAGAGCTTGAAGTTATCTGCATCCAATACAAATTTTTCATCTGCACAGATTTTCCAATCATCTCCCGCTGTAATCACAATCACAGAATGTGCTGTTTTGATCTGATATTCTCCCTCTATTTCTGAAAATGTATATGAAACTGCTTCGCTGTCAAAATCTCCTTTTTCTCTTGTATAAAAGCGAAAACCACGATTCTGTGGAATCAATACGGCATCGCAGGTGTTCAAACCATATTCGTACTTTAATACGATCTGATTCCCCTGATCTGAAACAGATTTCAAATGTGTGAATCCAATCCAGTTGTCTTCGTCTGCATCTCCAAGTGTATGATCTGCATACCACCATGCCGTGAGCGTTCGGAAATAACCAATCAAGACATCCAGTTCTCTGCAGGCTGTCGCAGTATCTCCTTTTCGAAGTGCTTCGTTGCAGAGACGTCTCTGTACCCAAGGATCCACTTTATCAAAAGAGTTTTCACATCTTGCATTTGGGAAGAAATCCATTCCTTCCAACATTAACACATCCTGCCATCTTTGTACGGTTATAATCCGATCTGGCAATTCATCCGGTGTTGTCGGTGTCAGCGATTTCTGCAAATGCATAATCTCAGCCCGCTCATTTATAGATGGCCATTCCAGTGTCGCCGGCCGCTGCCAATGCATCGTTCCATCCGGTAGGATCACGCAAGCACTGTTGGAATAGATAACCTGCGGTGTTCCTCCAGGTGTGCACTCAATAAAGCTTTCCGGATCAAAATCAAATCTGGACTCGTAATTTGCATTTAAATCCAACGGATTTAAAGCCAACACTTCACTGGTCTGATTCTTTTTCCGGTAAACCTGAAACTTAAAATATTTTTCCGGAAATCCACCGAACAGCTCCCATGGGATTCCAAACATGACACGCCAACAGTTTTTTTCTACAGCGATTTTACATGTATATTTCCATGATGGGATTTCTGTTTTTACCGCATCATTTTTTTCGGTAAAGTAATCATTTAAAATTGCTTTATCGCCACCGAAATAGGTCATTCCCTTTTCCGTCCTGGCTCCCGCCTGTTTCTCTGTGTCTGCACAAAATACTGCGTAGTCTCGCTCTCCAAAATTTCCGCTGCTCAATGCAATTTCTATCTTATCTTTGCGAAGCATCCATTCTGTTTTCAGCACATTTTCATCAGACGGACGGGAAACCCTTGCCTCTTTTTCATAGCAAATCAGATACAGATACAGATTTTTCTGATCCCACATCATCCGTAGATTTGTACTTGAAACGGTCTCTCTTCCGCCTGCACTGTAAAATGTGTCCATTAACACCGCATGTTCCCATTCATTTAAATTCACCGGAATGGAAGGTACTGTCGAAACCGGTGCACCAAGTTCAACTGCTGCAATACCAAACGACTGTTTTTTTCTAGTTGTAATCATACTTCACCTCTAGGTTAAAATTTTGCAGAGAATCCGATATTATCCTTTTATGGAACCGTCTGTAATGCCCTGCTGCATAAACTGTTTCTGGAAAATAACAAACAATACAATAATCGGAATAATAACAATAACACTGGCAGCAAACATCAGTCCATAGTTCGTCGTATACTGCCCACGGAACAGTTGCAGTGCAACGGAAAGTGTTCTCTTGTTTGTCGATTTTGTAAAGGTAAGAATATCAAATAGGTTCGACCAGTATCCATTGAACGCCAATACTGCCTGTGTTGCAATTGCCGGTTTACTTAACGGAATAATGCAATGTAACAAGGTCTGAAACCTGGTTGCACCATCAAGGTACATGGACTCTTCCAGCTCTTTCGGCACTGCTTCAAAAAAACCTCTATAGAAGAAGGTGTTTCCTGCCACACAAGTGCCTCCCCACAGCAGCCAAATTCCTTTATAGGTATCAATCAGTTTCAATCCGTTTAAAACAGTGTACTGGGAGATCATAGCCAGCTGTGCCGGAATCATCATTGTGAGCAACAGCAAGTTAAAAATAGGCTCCTTTCCTGGAAACTGGAATCGTGAGAAAGAATATGCCATCGTGATCGAAATTAACAGATTTACGATAAGGCCCACTACAGACACGTATAGTGTGTTGAAAAAGTACGTCTGAAAATGGTTTGCAGTCCACGCTTTTACATAGTTTTCCAGATAAAGTGGAAAATTCGGAAATAAAATTGGCTCGTTCGGCAGAACACCCTTTACCTTCATAAATGAAGTCGAAATCATTGACAAAAAAGGAAGAAGACATATTGCTGTCAACGCTACTAAAATCACATGAATACAGATCTGACTGATTATTTTCTTTTTCTTCATTACTGCTCTCCTCCTTAAAGATTTTCACCATAGCGAAGGAATCTCTTCAGTCCCATGGAAATAGCAAATACAACAATACCCATGACAATACCACAAGCGGCCGCATACCCAAAATCGAAATAGTTGAAAGCCCTCCGGTAAATATAATCCATAACTACATCTGTTGTTCCGAGCGGATCTCCTTTCGTTAACAGGAATACCTGAATAAAGATATTCATCGCACCATTAATCAGATTAATCAGTAGATAAAGTGTAGTTCCTCTTAATCCCGGAAGTGTAACGTGGAAGAATTTCTGAACCGCATTGGCTCCATCCATCGTTGCAGCTTCATACTGATCTGATGGGATTCCAAGAAGACCGGCGGTGTAAATGATCATAACCCAGCCATAGCCCTTCCAGATTGAGCAGATCCAGATAACAAAGTTTCCTGTCCATGTATTCTTCAACCATGCTACCGGCTCTTTTAAGATTCCGATGGTAGTCAGACAGTAGTTTACAAGACTTCCTTCATCCGGTTGGAAAATATAATCAATGATATTACAGAAAACAACCCAGTCACAAATAACTGCAATATATAAGAGTACTTTATATACATTTTTTCCTGTTTTCAGGTTATGAATCAAAACGGCAACGATCAGGCCAAGAACCAACTGTCCTGGCACAGTAACCAGAACTGCTAAAATATTATTTCGAAATGCAATCCAGAAAAAATAGGCATCAGATCCTTTTGTTGAAATATCTTTGAACATTTTAGCAAAATTACTTATTCCAACAAATGCATTTTCCGAACCTGGCATAATACTATAATTTGTTAGTGCAATATAAATATTCTTAATTTGTGGATATAATACAAAGACAATAAATAAGGTCATTCCCACTGCAAGGAAGGGCAAAACGGCCAACCATTGTTTCAGACCTTTGGAAAATCTTTCTGATAAAGGTTTTTTCATAACGGATACCTTTCCGGGCTACTTTTTATCGCCCTATAAACAATTTCCACAGGCAAGAAAGCCTGTGGAAATTTGTTTCATCTTTCTTGAATTATGATGCCTCACCTGCAAGCAATGCATCCAGTTCCGGAGCAATCTTATCGAGTGCGGACTGTGCCGTATCCTCATGAAGAACTGCGCTCTGGAATGCTACAGAGAGTTTATCTGAAATTTTCTCCCATGCCGGAGATGGGGTACGGGATACAGCTCCCTCAAGCTGTTCAATATACGTACTCATATTCGGTACTGCTTGTACTTCTTCAGATTCGGCAATTGTTTTTACAGTCGGGATCAGATGTCCACCGCCTACAGCCTGTGCTGTCTGAGAGAATTCACTCATTAAGAACATTGCAAATACCCAAGATGCTTCTTTCTTATCGCTACTCTCAAACATAACCAGATCCTCGCCACCGTTAACGGTAAGAGATCCGGCTTTGCCAGCCGGCAGAAGTCCTACTTCTACTTTTGCCAGATTTTCTTCATCATCATTTGTGAAGAACCATGGACCCTGATAACTAAACAGATAATTTCCATCGTAAAGACCATTTGCTGCATCCGGCTTTCCACCTGTGAAGCAAGGTCCAATAATTCCTTCATCATACCACTCAACGATAGTCTCCAGTGCCTTTACACTATCTTCACTGTTGATATAACCAGATGCTTTTGTATAATCCTCGTTAGTATAAACACCGCCCAAAGAGTGAAACAATGGAGCCATAGCCCAAGAGTTTGCCCCCTCGCATGCGATCAGATACTGATCCGGACCAAGTTTGTCTTTCAATGCAACAACTTCATCGTAAGTTGTCGGAATACTGTCAATATTCAGTTCCTCCATCATGGTCTTACTGTAAACGCCTGACAGACAGTTTGTGTTCAATGGCAATCCATAATATTTTCCATTGTAATAATTAGTACTCAGCGGTCCTTCGTACAGATTATCTTTCAGATCTGCAAATCCTTCCAGATCATCAACTGCTGCAAGTGCTCCCATTTCAGCAAGTTCTGGAACCCAGATAATATCCATTCGCATCAGATCCGGACCTGTTCCACTGGAAAGGCTGGTAATAATCTGTTGCATCAATCCATCGTATGGCATTCTTACAGCATCAACATGAATATTGGGATACTGTTTTTCAAACTCCGGAATAATGGTATCCACAAGAACCTCTTCCTCGGAATCACCATGTGTATGCCAATAGGTAATCGTTACATCGTCTCCATCGTACTGGATACCTGAACCAGAAGCATCTGAGCCTGCGTTGGATGCATCAGATGCGCTGGCGCTGGCACTACCATTGCCAGAAGAACTCTTTGTATCCCCACTTTTGGAATTGCTTCCGCATCCAAAAAGCATGGACGCTGCAAGGATTGCTGATAGTGAAACTGCTAATGTTTTTCTTTTCATCTCTTTTCCTCCTTTAGAAAAGTTCGTTTTTGTTATAATCTATTTTTATACTTTTTCTTATCTTTTCTCAAGACGCTTTCTTATCTAATCTATACAGTATTTTTACTTTATATCACTTTTTTATGGACTTTTTAACGAATTTCGAATAATATGTTATTGTGCAAATTTTATGACATATAATCATTTTTCCTTTTTTATTCATGGTTAATGTACAATTCAAAAGAGGGCAAAACATATGGAAATTATCGAATATGAACCAATCAATTTGTATGACGGACGCTTTTGCAAAGTATTTCATTCTGACTGGATTCAGTTAGAAAAACCAAAAGATGTAAATTTAGCACCGCATTTTCACTGGCATAACAGTTTTGAATTTAACTGTTCTATTTCGGGAACACTGCTCTGTGAAATCGGTTCTACTATGGCTTATGTAAAAGATAATGATTTTCTTTTTGTGAATCCAAATGTTATTCATAAATCACTTGAAAATTCTGCCTCCTTTCTCGGATTTGCAGTGCTTGTTCCTGTTGCTATCCTACAGTTTTTTTTTAACCCGGATGATAAAAACTCCCCTATTATAGAGCAGGATGTTGTGAACAGACATCGAAAAGAAATCATGGGACTTCTTATGGATATCTACCGATATTCGCGATCCGAAAAACCAGTTGATCTCCTTGGGATGAATGCCTGCGTTCTCCAAATTTTTCATATCCTTCTCTCTGAAAGCATGGCTACTCCGGCTTGTACTACCCCCCCCCGATCAAAATTAGAGGATTCAATTTCTTTTACCGAATATCTGGCAGCACATTATAAAGAACATATTACTCTGGAAAGTGTTTCCGAACATTTTGGCTTCAATCCGACCTATTTTTCCAGAATGTTTGCAAAAAAAACAGGACGCAATTTTAATGTCTATCTTTCTTCGCTCCGATTAGACCATGCGACCCACCTCCTTGAAACTACTACTTCTTCTATTCCTGATATTTCAGAAGAAAGTGGTTTTTCCAGTTCTCGCGCTTTTATCGAGATGTTTAAAAAAGTGAACGAACTCACGCCAAAACAATATAGGGATCAATGCAGCGAGCACCAAAAAGGTTCATCACTTTAATAACTAATTTTTTCCTTCTTTTGACATGCAGGCATGCAGTTCTTCCAATACTGTACAGACGTTTATCCGTATTCTAGTAGCTTTTATGTTAATCATTGATATGCCTAACATAAAAACAGCTCAAGTGCATTTCTGCACCTGAGCTGTTTTTCTGCTTTTTCAATATAATTGTATCATGCAAGCGGCCTTACGGTTCCTTCCGTAATTCCATTTTCATTAAACACATCGACTCTCACATATACCGTTTCGCCTTCGACCAGCGCGCCAATATTCTGCTCCCTGACCGGATGCTGACTGTGGTTTGCCTCATGTCAGTGGGGGATACCGATTTCTCTCCGCCCTCCACTGCCGTTAATTTTCTTATTTGCAATTCATCTCACCACCTATCGGTGAGAGAATCCTTGCCATTATTTGTTGAATCTTCCCTATATGGTAATATTCTCAGAATTTCATCTGTCTGCATGTTCTGACACCGTTGACGTAAATATCATTTGCCAGTTCTGTGACTAGCCGCATATCATGCCAGGTTTCACACTTATTTCCCATAAAAGTAATGTTATCAAAATGGACATCATGAACACGTACTTCTTCTGTCGGTGTCTGGTACCCCCGGATTACGGAAACCGGGACATCTCCGTTCAGCACCTGGATATTATCAAAATAGATATCATTAATCTCTCCTTTGGCAATCTGTTCCGTATATTTGCAAAGCAGAACCTTAATATCGAACAGTTTCTGTTCTGCCTGCTCTACTCTGATGTTTTTATAATGTATATCATGAACATGACCGCCATCTGCCTGATGGATGGAAATCGCCGCACCACCCATGTTTCCTTCATACTGGCAGTGTATGATGTCACAGTCTTCAAATACCAGGTCGTGGATTTCGCTCTGGAGGGCATAACCAAGCTCTATAGCATTACCGGGTTCTGCATTCCAGATTACGTTATTGTGAACACGCACTTTTGTTACATCACGTACCGTTGACGGATCTTCAAACAATCTTTGGGATTTGATGCAGATACTGTCGTCTGTGGAACGGATAAAGCAATTTTTTACCTCTACATCCTGGCTGCTCGTAATATCAATACCGTCTCCCGTTACAATCCTCGACATAATATTCATATTATCAATCACAACATGGTCACACGCCGCAGGAACTACATGCCAGGAAGGTCCGTCTACAGCCGTAAAGCCTTTTAAGAGTACATTATTACACCACTTGGCATAGATAAAGAAACGGTGTGCATTACTGTCCGGCAGATGCCAGCAGGCTCCGTTGATAATTCCGTTTCCTACAATGGAAATATTGTCACAGTGGTCTGCATATACACACCCTGATACAACCGCACCTTCCTCAATATAAACCGTATCATTGGACTTTAAGGTAAGAACTCCTACATTATATACCTTGCCCTTTTCAAAGCAGATGGTGGTATCTGCCGGTTTCTCAATCCTGTGCGAGCAAAGTACAAACAATGCATCATGAAGACCACCATCTGTCTCTACAGTAAACTTTCCCGGTTCATCAAGATGGATATGGACTGTTTCTCCTTTTACAGAAGGAACTATGCCAAAGCTGGACGGACGGATTTCAAGTTTTTCATATGATACATGGATTGAAATCTCCAGATCATACGCTTCGTTATCTACTACAACAACATAGTCAAACGAATCTGTATGGTATACCACTCGCTCTGTTCCATTGCAGGTAACACTGTATTTTGCTGATTTTTCCAATTCATCTACAGAATTTAAAATAAATCTCGGTTCCTTGACCGGGTCCGGATTAGGATAATAAATCAAATCATTTTCAAAATCCTTCATGTCTCTTTTCTCCTATACTTGTATAATGTTCTCAGAAACAAGGTGGTCACTACTGTTTCCAATACTGATACGCAGTTTCATTCCGCTGCTGACGGTTTCCATGTTTTTGCCATAATATGAGAATTCTTCCTGGTCAATAAAGAAATCTACATCCTTCTTTTCCCCCGGCTCCAGGAAAACCTTTCGGAAACGGACAAGTTCTTTCTTTGGACGTACTACAGATGCATATAATGTTTCATAATAACACTGGACTACTTCTGCTCCCGCAACATTCCCTGTATTGCACACATTACAATGTATATGTACTTTTTTATCCTGTCCTGTCTGCACATCAATGTCCGAAATATCAAACTCTGTATAAGACAATCCATAGCCAAATGGATATAACGGCGTATTTGGGATATCCATATATCTGCTGGTGAAACGATTTTCTGAATTATCTTCTGTAAATATATGTCCGGTTTTTACATCCCAGTAGCTTATGGGCACCTGCCCCACACACCATGGGATACTCACAGATAATTTGCCGGAAGGGTTTATTCTGCCATACACAAGATCTATGATTGCTTCAGCTCCCATAGTGCCGGGTCTCCATGCCATAATGACAGCCTTGGATTTTTCTGATATCCTCCGCAGGTCCAATGGTCTTCCTGTAATTACCACAGTCACAATATTACTTGTACGTTCTGCTATTTTTTCAAATAACACCTGCTGTTCTTCCGGCAAAGTCAGAAATGCCCTGCTGGCAGCCTCTCCTGACTGGGACTCATGTTCACCCAGTACACATACAACCGTATCTTCATGGGTTATCGTTTCCAGCCACTGCTCATCCCTTGGCTTGTCAGACAATTCCTGTTCCACCTGCCATACCTTACACTCTTCATCAGAAAGAATATTGCATCCTGTAATACATTCTGCTTCTATCTGCTTTTTTTGTAAAATATCTTCTATTGTTTCAACTGCCTCATGTTCTCCAAAAATTGACCAGCGGCTTAAGAATTCTCTTGACGCTGTATAAGGACCTGCCCAGATAACTTTCTTCTTCCTGCTTAATGGCAGCAGCTTTTCATTTTTCAAAAGGACACAGCTTTCGCCCGCCAGCTGATATGCCTTTTCCCGATTATGCAGAGTCAGTTTTCCACTCTTTCCAAGACCGGCAAACGGATTTTCAAAAAGCCCCAGCTGATTTTTCATCATCAGGACCCGGAATGCACTTTCATCAACAAACGCTTTCGGGATTTTTCCGCTTTCTACCAGTTTTTCCAGACACAGCATATAAGCAGGACTCATCATATCAATGTCTACACCGGCTTCGGAAGCCTGAATTGCTGCTTCTTCCATATCAGCTGCCACTCCCTGTTCTTCCAGCTGACCTATGGAGCCCCAATCTGAAATTACAGTTCCCTCAAATCCTTCCTTATCCCGCAGAAGCCCTTTAAGAAGTTCCTTATTTCCGCTTATCGGTTTACGGTCAATAGCATTAAAAGCTGTCATGACCATAGCAGGCTTTGCTTTTAATGCCATACGGAAAGGTTTTACATACTGTTCCAGAAATGTCCGCTGGGATATTTCAACATCATTATATTCCCTTCCTGCATTCACTGCCCCATAACCCGCAAAATGCTTCAGGCATGCCGCTATTCCGGCATCATCTTTCTGCTGATAGCCATCTACCATTGCTTTTCCCATGATCCCATTTACATATGGATCTTCTCCAAAGGATTCCATCATCCTTCCCCATCTGGGATCTCTTGAAACATCAATCATAGGAGAAAATGTTGCTCTGAGCCCTTCTGAAGATGCCTCCAAGGCAGCTATAGAAGCCGCCTCAGACACCAGTTCCGGATGAAATGAACACGCCTGCCCCAACGGAATCGGAAAAATCGTCCGACATCCATGGATAACATCTGCCATAAAAAGAAGCGGAATATGATGGGGATGCTGTTCCATATATCTGCTCTGAATATCATAAATTTTATCTTTACCGATCACTCCAAGCACTGAACCGGCATATTGAATGATCCATTCCGGTGGTAACTGTTCGCCAACAACACCGGTGAGTACTGCCTCTTTATCGAAGTATACACCGGTGAGCTGCACCATCTGTCCTATTTTTTCCTGTAATGACATTTCTGACAGCAATTGCTGTAATTCATGTATTTCCATAAATACTCCTAATACTCCTTATGTTCAATCCGTTTATTTCTAATGTTCATTTCTCCAAAGAGCACCTGAGCTGTTTTTCTGCTTTTCTGTTTTTCTGCTTTTTCAATATAATTGTATCATGCAAGCGGCCTTACGGTTCCTTCCGTAATTCCATTTTCATTAAACGCGTCGACTCTCACATATACCGTTTCGCCTTCGACCAGCGCGCCAATATTCTGCTCCGGCATAAAAGTCATGCAGCTGTGATACAGCTTGTCCGAAGCAAAACCCCAGAGGACGTTGTATCCGACAGCGTCTGTCTGTGGCTCGATGGTGATGCGCATATCCATGGTTCCGGTTCGCTCTGCCTGATACTGCGGTGCGGATGGTTTTTCGCCGTTGCCGAGTCCGAAGACACGAAAGCCGGAGATGCATGGATTCTGATGATACGGTACTTCAAAAACAGTAAGTTTCAGATAGCGGATCTGTACACCCTCTTCTTTTACGACGAAATCGTGTGGCAGATTAGTTTCTGCGTCTGTTTTGTCTGCCAGGGCAAAATAGTTTGTTCCATCGGCGGATGCCTCAAGCAGCCATCTGGTCTTATGCTGGCTCGGGTCGATATATCGTTCGCCCTGACGCTCGCCCGGCAGGGGTACATCGATTTTATCATCCGCAAAATTGATCTGCACGGCGCGGACATCTTTTACCTCACCAAGATCCATCGAAATCCACTCACCCGGCTGATTTCCGGCGGCACGCCACCAGGTCTGGATATTTTCATCTGCCGCAAACGACGGTTCTCTGCCTTCTTCAGAGGACGATGCAGTCATTGCTTTCTGATAGCTTAAGAGATACCACTCCGGTTTTGCCCATGGGTCTTCTTTTGCCTGTTCCACTGCCATCGGCCAGTCGCCGAACTGCTGATTGCAGAACAGGACACCATCTTTGTCAAAGCCTGCCCGCCAGATACCAACGCGACGCTCCATATCGTGGTTTTTGCTGATCTGCATTGTCGCGGTATGCCACCAGTTTCCATAGCGGTCTTCCATCGTCGAACCGTGGCCTGCACCGCGCAGGAATCCGCCCGGTTTATAGGAATATGGATTGTTCTTTGCCAGACGGAACGGGCCAAGCGGGGAATCACTCTCGTAAACACCGTCACCGTAAACGTTGTATTCCGTTCCCGGGCCGGCATACTGGAGGTAATAGGTTCCGTCATGCTTCGTCATCCATGCGCCCTCGATGAACGGTCTCTGACTGAACATAATTTTGGCAAACCCGATCTGCTCCTCCGTCAGATGATCCGCATCTTTTCCCTGTGCTTTCAGAAATTCTTTGAATTTTTCAACAGCTTCTTCTTCACTCAGCGGCATTTTGGAATGATTTTCTCCGACGCGCTCGTATCCGATTTTTTCCGGCTGACCGTAGATCAGTTCTTTTCTCTCGGTCTTTGGAACCATCGTCTCCGGGTCAAGCTCCACACCCCAGATCGGAGTCACATTATTGCATCCCCAGTAAAAATAGAGCTTTCCGTCATCATCAAGAAACAGGTTCGGATCCCAGAAATCGAAGGTTCCCGGAATACGCTCAAACGGACCGTTTAAGATATCTTTCGTGCGGTAAAAATCGCAGATCGTGCCGCGGCGGGATGCGCTGAAATAGACGTAATCGCCGACCACGCGCACATCCGGCGCATAGTCATACAGCGGCAGGCTGTCCGGCAGACGGTGGCTCTCCCAGTGAACCATATCCTCCGAAACCCAGACGCTCAACGTCATGGATGCAAAAATATAATATTTTCCCTGAAATAAAATCATCGACGGATCGGCGGCCTCGCGGGAAATCTTGTCCTCGCCGCTTCTCATATCCTCGATAAACTGGTAACGGTAGTCCATGTTTAATGGATTGCAGAAATACTGTTTTTTCATGAAGTTTCCTCTTTCCGGACCGTACGTAAAAACCCCTGTTCGTACATCCTTTTTTCTCATTATAAAAAAAGTTTAGCATATCCTGCGCGGAAAGGAAATGTTCTGATTTGACTTTTTTGTTGCACTTTTTGGACTCTTTTCATCCCCAGACAAAAAAAGGACGGAAGCCGAAGCTCCCGTCCCTTTTCCATGCTTATTTTCTATTTGATGATGTATTTCGCAAACTTCTCATCCACCAGCTTCTCATCGTCGGTATCCGCAATGAGTTCCAGCGGCAGATCGACGTAGCTTGCATGGCCGGATTTCTGCCTCAGGTATTGGACAAATTTTCGTGTTGGATTTACAATGAAGGTATCTTAGGGTAAAAACAATGCACATACAGGGAGGTATTTTTATAGAGTACACAAAGCTTGGAAATTCGGATTTGAATGTGTCGAGGATCTGCATGGGATGTATGGGGTTTGGCAATGCGAAGAGCGGAATGCATTCATGGACGGTTGACGAGGAGCATTCCCGGGAAATTTTAAAACGCGGACTGGAGCGCGGGGTGAATTTTTTTGATACAGCAGCCGGTTATCAGTGCGGAGGAGATCGCGAACGGAGTCAGCGGAAAAGAGCATATTTTAGGGCTGCTGGACCGGAGTCTTACGAATCTTTGCATGGCAGCTCGCAAAAGCAAATTATATTGCGGATAAGAACGGCTGGGCCAAATTTGTTTCGATTCAGGGACATTACAATCTGCTATTCCGCGAGGAGGAACGCGAGATGATTCCGTTCTGCAAGGATCAGAATATTGCACTGACACCGTACAGCCCGCTGGCTTCCGGCCGCCTGGAAAAAAAACCGTCGGAGCTTTCCAAACGGCTGCAGGAAGCAGAAAGCGCGGTTTCTTCTACCCTGGAGCCTTGTTCGATTCGATATTGTATTGCTCTGATGAAGGAATTGAAAATGGAGCTTCAAAAAACTGCATTTGCACAGATAAGCGATTGTGTGCCTGCCCTTTCTGTACCGGAAATTATAACGCAGAAAAATGTACGGACCGCCATGGAAAAAGCAGGCTTTCATGTAATAAATGGTGCAATATTTGATCCTCATATCCATGATGCAGTACACATCGAAGAGACAGACCGGGTGGAAGAAGACAGAGTTGTCGGGGAGATACAGAAAGGCTACTTCTTCGGAGAAAAACTGTATCGACCGACAAAGGTTATTGTTTCTAAAAATTCCTGTCAAAAGTAATGCTCTGAATGCACTTCAAAAGCACCGGCCAAATGGTCGGTGCTTAAATACTGGTTTTATCAAAATGGTTCATCTTATACCACACATAAATATGCAAAATATCCTGCATAGCATAAAAGCATAACGACACCACACGTTTTCCGTAATTCCCTGTTCTTGTACGTCCCAATCCATAAAACCAGACCTGCCAGAATTGCGATTCCTGTGTCTACAATAAATTTAGTCTCAAATGGCACAGGACAGATCAGTGCGGCTGTTCCAATTACAAATAAAATGTTAAAAATATTGCTTCCGACAATATTTCCGATTGCAATTCCTGCATTCCCTCTTTTTGCTGCTGTCACAGATGTTACCAGCTCCGGAAGGGATGTTCCGAGAGCAACAATCGTCAGTCCGATAAAACGCTCACTCATTCCAAAGTATCGGGCAATCTCGGTTGCCCCGCTGACGGCAAAATCACTTCCTTTTACAACCAGGACGCCGCCTGCCACCATCAAAAGAAGACATTTCCAGACAGGATAATTTTTCGCTTCCTCCTCTTCCGGATTTTCCCCCTTTTTCGACATTACAAACAAATAGCCAAGATATACAAGAAACAGTACCCATAAGACTATGCCCTCGGCAAACGTTACTTTTCCTCCTGTGATTCCGCATATCATTAAAACTACCGTAACAAACATCATAAACGGTATTTCATAAAACAAGGTAGACCTTTGTATTGCCACATTTGTTATTAATGCCGTAAGTCCGAGAATAATAAAAATATTCAAAATATTGCTTCCAACCACATTTCCTATCGTAATTCCTGCGTTCTGCTGCATCGCTGCGGTAATACTTACAGCAGCCTCCGGCATACTCGTTCCCATTGCAACAATGGTAAGTCCGATAATCAGCTGGGGAATTCCAAACTTTCTTGCTATGCTTGCAGACCCTTCCACAAACCAGTCTGCTCCTTTTACCAGAAAAAGGAAACCCACTATCAAAATCCCTGCCTGTAACATCATACGTATCTTCCTCTCTTTCTTTTGCATTCTTTGCAGCAGGTGTTATAGGCATAAAAAAAGAGACTCCTACTGCATCTACAGTAAAAGTCTCGCTATTTAATCACTTTCCGAGTTATTGAGTATCAATAGCTGTACTGACGAAGAAGTGAACACGGTTGGCTAGCTACTCCCTTTTATTTTTCCAGTTTATCAAATTTCTTTTTTTTCGTCAACGTTTTTTATTTCTCTTTTTAAAAGAAAAAATAGAGTATGGATTGTTTCCATACCCTTTTGATTTTCACAAATCCTTTGTCTGGTTCTGGTTTTATTACATCATCATTGAGGAAAATCATATCATTATTCTTACACCATGCCGGAATCCATCTTCTGCAAATCCAAAAAACCTCCAAACTGAATCACTCTGTATGATTTCAGTTTGAAGGTTCTGGTCATTCTTTATTCCAGGTTCATGCACAATCCCCAATCCTGGTCATTGGCATACGGATCGGCAAAATCGGTTTTCTGGCCGTTGACGGAATACGGATACAGGTACGCACAGGTCGCTGTTCCATCCTCAAAGAACATGGACAGCACGCCGCGCAGGGAATGCTCACCGCGGATATTATATTCTTCGTTTCCGGTCAGGCGAGCGTAACGCTTGAAGGTTCGACCGTTTTCTGCACTCCAGTAGTGCGGGAAAGTGTCTCCGAAGACTCTGCGTTTTCCGAACCAGTAGCCGTCCCAATGGCGGATTGCAATTTCATGCAGATGGTAGTCCGGCTGCTGGCCGTCGAAGAGTTCGAGGACGGCGATCTGCTGCTCGGCTCCGCGCAGGTATTTTTCTTCCCCGGTCACTTCGTAAACCTGAAGAATGACTTCGGCCGCCGGCTGTACGATCGATTGCTCGTAATTTACTTCCGACGCCGGATAAGCCGTTCCAATCTCAATCAGTTGATCGGCATGACGCCGGAACAGATCTTTTACTGTTTTCAGATCCTCCTGTTCTCCTGCTTTTTCCAGCTCTTGACAGAGCATCACAATCGGCATTTCAATCGGATAAAAACGGAATCCATCCTGTTCATAAAATTTCTCTGTGATACGAACTGCTGTCTTCAGATCTTCTTTTTCTCCCCACAGCTTCCAGCATTCAAGAAAGAATGTCACTGCCCATGGATAGTTGTAAAGCCGGAAATAGCTGTTGTCTTTTCCTGAGCAGTTGCATACAAGTCCAGTTGCTGCATTTACCAGCTCGCGAAGATAGAATGCATGGTACTCACGAAGACTCTGCTCCGCTTTTTCCCGGTCTTTTAAAAGATTCTGCTGCAGTGCCCGTGCAATCAGCACACCCATACCGGTACGCTCCCGTCCGGCATTGAAATCATTTTCCGGCGTGCAGACAAGAAGTTTCTCTTCGTTATCATACGGCAGATAGGCACCCTGCAGTTCTTTGATCTTTCCATGATACTGCTGGTGATCAACAATAAACGCACACCGTTTTGCAGCCAGTGTTTCCGGCCGCTCCTGCACGAGAAGACGGCAGATGGTTTTCACCTCGTCGGCACAGATCGAAAGCACATACTCTCCTGTTTTTTCATTTTCAAACAGATATTCATAAACACCATTTTCCGTCTTTTCCAGCGATGTTCCGTTTACCGTTACCTTTTCTGCCTGAAATACCGGTTCAATGGTTACCTTACCCGTCTCTCCCGGATAAATCACATACTGCTCCGCATCCACCAGAATCACCTGGGAAAATGCTCTTAATTTCTCCCGGAAATCTTCGCGTCCCTGATGCGGAAATACTTTCCACTCCAGCGTCATCGTGTCTCCCGGTGCAAATTCCTGTGCGGATGGGTGCAGCCAGAAGCAGCCTCTGTCATTGCTCTGCAGTTTCAGATCGCGCTCCACGCTGTAAGCAGAAAGACTGCCTTTTGTGAGCACCATTCCCAGATGCGGAGCCGCACCGCCCATGCGGAGTGCCATGATATAACTGGTATTTTCCCCGCAGAAAATATGTGCATGGCACCGGTAATCCCGGCAGGTCACACTGTCCGTGTAGCGGTCCTGCAACGGAAATGAAACCCCAATACTTCCGGCATTTGTAAAATACGGATGCGCACCGTTGTAAGAAACCACAATCTTCGTTGTCAGCACATCTCCGTTTTTCTCATTCTGCACCTCAGCCGAAAACTCCGGCGGGCATTTTACCTCGGCGTATGGGAAATCCTCCCGCAGCCAGTTCATCTGTTTTGGATCTTTGGAAAATACAATTTCTTTCACGTTCCCAACTCTCATTTTTTATTTCCCCTTTCGTTTTTTCTTTGATCCCGCTTTTTGAACTCCATGTAAAATTTATTTGCTGCTTTGATCATACTATATCTACATGCTCTTTTCTATATCTCTTTTTCCATTACCGTTCACTGCTCTTAATCTGACAATAACCCTCACAATCCTCTTTTCCAGTTTTGTTTTACAAAAGAACAGTTCCATACGCCTGCATCACTTTTCCGTTTTACTTTATTTTTTCTTTCTTGCCGATAGTATTTTTTCTCAATTTTTGTTATACTGAAAATGTATGCGTATCAAACTCCGGCATTGCTCTTTCAAGCTGCCGACACATACATAAAATTCATAAAAGGGGGTATCTTTTTCATGGATACGTATGTCATTTTAAAAGACCTGGCAATCATTATCGTATTCGCAAAATTGTTTGGTATTCTTGCCAGAAAATGCAAGGCTCCGCAGGTTGTGGGCGAGCTGATTGCCGGTATTGTCCTTGGACCCAGTGTGCTGGGACTTGTTCAGCAGTCTGACTTTCTCGCACAGATGGCTGAGATCGGTGTCATTTTGCTGATGTTCTCCGCAGGTCTTGGCACCAGCCTGAAGGATCTGCTCCGCACCGGAGTGAAATCCCTGCTGATCGCCTGTGCCGGTGTTTTTGTTCCTCTCGTTCTTGGAGCCATCTTATACATGAGCTTTTATGGCTTCTCTGCTGTCGGAACGGAAGAATTTTACCACGCTGTTTTTATCGGTGTTATTCTGACTGCGACATCGGTCAGCATCACCGTACAGGCCTTGAAAGAACTCGGCAAGCTGAAAACAGAGGTTGGAACAACCATCTTAAATGCAGCCATCATCGACGATGTCATTGGTATCATTGTGCTGACTGTTGTCATCGGTTTTAAAGATCCGACATCCAATCCGCTGAAAGTAGCAGCCTCCACCATTCTGTTTTTTGCCCTTGCGATTGTGCTCGGTTTTCTCTGCTTTAAGCTGTTCAACCGCATGAACTCCGTATTTCCGCACACCCGCCGTCTCCCGATTCTGGGTCTTGCACTCTGCTTCGGACTGTCCTACATTTCCGAAAAATATTTCGGCATCGCCGATATTACTGGTGCATACGTTGCGGGCGTTATCCTGTGTTCCCTCGATTCTTCCGATTACATCGAAGAAAAAATGGATATCAGCTCCTATATGATTTTCGGACCGATTTTCTTTGCAAGTATCGGACTCAAAACAACGCTCAGCGGCATGAACGAGAAATTCGTACTCTTTGCCATCTGTTTCGTCATCGTCGGCCTTGTCGCAAAAATCATCGGCTGTGGCCTGATGTCAAAGGGATGCGGCTTTACCTGGGGCGACAGCCTGAAAATCGGTGTCGGTATGATGACCCGCGGTGAAGTCTGTCTGATCGTCGCGCAAAAGGGTCTGAATGCAGGCTTTTTATCCGGCGATTTCTTCAGTGCCGTGATTCTGCTGATTCTCTTCTCGAGTGTTGCAACACCGATTATACTGAAAATCTTATACGCGAAAATGCCGACGGCAAAAGATTCTGCAAAGGCATCCTGACTTTCCTTTTACCAAAACAGGGCGCTGTGCCATTTCCTGCACAGCGCCCTGTTTTTTTCGTATCAACCGGTAAGTTCTGATTTCTTCTACCACAGAATCTTCTCTGCCTCAGCTCCATCCGCAAACGGTCCCGGCATTGCTGCCACGCCGCGGTGCTCGCCAAGATAGTCCTGATCGAAGATAATCGTGCTTCCGTCCGGATCTTCGAATCTCTGCTCCGGCTCGAAGGCGTATCCTAAAATATCACTGTTGATAATTCCCGTCCGGAAATCCTTCAGGAACTCATACACGTTCGTCTTGATGGAATAGTGGCCGTCTTTTTCCACAAGCTCCACCTTAACCTGGTTCTCGTTATCCACAAGATTCTCTTTTTCATTCACACACGCCTTTGCTCCGTTAAAGTAAGCGTTTCCGTTTACCCAAACCGGCAGATGGCACTTGTTGTGATACGGCTCCAGCTTGCTCATGTCGGCCGGTTTGTCCAGTTCAAAGTGGCTGATCCACTCGTCATAGGTCGGATACTCGTCGAACACATGCGTTCCGACCTCCTGGTTATCCTCCATCTTGAAGCCCATGTCCTCAACCGTTTCTGTTTCCTCAACCGGGTAATTCTGGATAAAGATGTTGTTGTAGAACCGGTCATCGCCATGCAGGAATGTCATGAATCCGGCAACCTCGGTACGGTGACGGATGTGATACGGCGTGTAACGGTCTCCTGTTCCGCCGCCGACTGCAGTTAATGAGCCAAGCATCAGATTGTGTACGCAGGCAATACCATCGGTCGCCATACGAACGCTGACCGGTGAGAGCATAATATTGTTATCGATCAGTGTCGGACCATGGCCAACCTCGATGAAAATATCCTGACTCATCATGGCGCCCTCTGCCTTTGGTGTTCCCTCCGGCGGGCAGTTGTCGTGCAGCAGGTTCTGGGTCAGGCGTGTTCCCTGTGCCTCCCAGTCGCACCAGATGCCCATCGTACAATGATGAATGTGATTTCTTCTCATCACAACATCGATCGCTGCATGCATCTTGATACCGGAAATCTCGGCTCCACCAAGCTGCTGCATATTGTTGATGTTGTGAATGTGGTTGTCCTCGATAATACTGAACACACCGCCCATCCGTCCGACAATACCGGTCTGCTCACAGTGATGGATGTGGCAGCGGCGGATGATATGGCTTCCGATGTTCTCCTTCGTCCATCCATGATACTGGCCGCGGCAGACAGCATCACGCTCCATCTGGGTCGGGCTTTTTACGTGTTTTCTGGTAAAGTAATGGTCGTTCTCCGGATCGTAATATTTTCCGAGCGAAATACCGCAGCACTTGCTGTTGCTGACCTCACAGTCCTCAATAATCCATCCCTTCGACCAGTGCGGACCGATCATACCGTCCTGATAAGCAGCCGGCGGCGCCCATGTCGTTGCTGCCTTGCTGACATCAAATCCACTGAACGTAATGTAATTTACGCCTGTTTTCGACGGCATAAAGCAGTTCCGGCGCACGTTGATTTCTACTTTTTCCTCCGTCGGGTTTTTACCCTGGAAGTTTGCGTAGATGACCGTCTGATTTTTCTCTTTGTCCTGCTCGGTATACCATTTGTAAACCGACCACTCCGGCTCCCAGGACGGCGCATAAACCTCGCCCTTGATACACTCCTCGAGCGTCTCTGCCTCGTATAACTGGCGGTCATTCAGATAAACCGCGCCGGTATGGCGTACCACCGGTGCAAAATACCAGTCACCGCCGACCATTGTCGTGTATGGGTTATAATTGCCAAAAACTCCGTTGTCTACACGGCATACCCACACATGATCTTTGTAATGCTCCCAGTCATTCATCGTTTCCGCACCGGTGATCTTTGCGCCGAGCGGCTTCTCACTCTTATAGACGATTCTCGCATCCTCGGTTCCGCCGTTGACCGGATCAACATATTCATGGTAAATACCAGGTGCAACCAGAACTTCATCTCCTGCCTTTGCAATTTTTGCCGCATCGTTGATGAACTTGAACGGCATCTCTTTTGTTCCGTTTCCATTCTTCGGAGCGGAATTATTGACATAGTAAATCATTTCTCTATACTCCTTTTTGTTATAGTAAAACCCGAAAACACTGCAAAAAAGGCTGTGACGCAATCATTCACTCTCTGCGGCGCTGAATTTTTTACGCTATTTTTTTGCGGGTCTATAGAATTTCTTTACGATAATGCTTCTTCCGCAGCCTCTTTTGATGCAAACGGGCCCGGCAGCGGATGAATGCCCTGACGGTTTCCGAAGTAGTCATATCGGAACACGATCGGCGTTCCATCCGGATTCTCATATTTCTGTTCCGGCTCAAATGCCATGCCAAGCGTCTCCGTTGAGATCACTGCACAGGCATTCTGTGGCAGATAATCGTAAACATTGGTCTCCAGTTTCCATTTTCCGTTCTCTTCTTTTACACCGATGGTGATTTCATGCTCGGTATCCACTACAGCGTCCTGTTCCTGCTTGGCCGGCTTCGCCCCATTGAAGTAAACGTTTCCGCCAAGCCATACCGGCAGCTTCTCGTAATACAGATCCGGCGACTTTCCGGAGCCCATTCCGCAGTAGCCCTCAAATCTTGCCACGTACTCCTCCAATGTCGGATATCCGCTGTACGGTGCGGTTCCTGCTGTCAGATTTCCGTCATCCCACTCATTATCTCCGGTCAGTTTACGGATTTCTTCCATTCCCGCACGAACCGGCTTCTGGATGAAGATATTATTGTAGAACCGGCAGTCACCGTGAAGAACCGTCATAAATCCGTTGATCTCCGTGCGATGCGGCACATGGTACGGTGTGTAGCGTGGCGACGGCAGCTTTTCAGAGCCATTGTTGACACCGCGGCCGACAGCAGTAAACGATCCCGCGATCAGGTTATGTACTACCGCAACACCCTGCGTTGCCAGCTTCATCGCGCGGTCCGAAAGCAGTACGTTATTGTCCACCAGTGTCGGTCCGTGGGAAATTTCAATAAAGATATCCTCGCCGATACCGTCCATACCTTCTGGATTTGCATTTTCCTCGTTCGGCAGCGTATTGTCATGGAACAGGTTCTGCGTAACACGTGTGCCCTGTGCCTGCCAGTCGAGCCAGAGGCCTCTCGTACAGTGATGGAAATGGTTTCTTCGAATGATCACATCGATTGCTGCATGCATCTTGATGCCGCCGATCTCCGCACCCGCAAGGTTCTGTTTATTATTGATATGGTGAATGTGGTTATCCTCAATAATCGAGAACACACCACCTAAGTGGCCTACAATACCCGTCTGTCCACAGTCATGGATGTTGCACCGGCGGATGATGTGGCTTCCGATGTTTTCCTTCGTCCATCCCTCCCGCTGCGCCTGGCAGATACAGTCACGCTCCGTCTGTGTACCATCTTTGAATTTCCATTTGAGCCATTTGTTGTCATTGTTCGGCTGTCTGTATTTTCCAAGGGAAATGCCCGAGCACTTCGAATCTGAAATCTCACAATCCTCGATGATCCATCCCTTTGACCAGTGCGGACCGACCATTCCTTCCTGATATGCCGTCGGCGGAGCCCACTGAGTTGCCGCCTGTTTTACAACAAAGCCGGCCAGAGTGATGTAACCGATGCCCTCCTTCGATGGATAAAAGCAATTCTCACGTACATTGATTTCTACGGTTTCTTCGTTCGGATTTTTTCCCTGAAAATTCACATAGAAAACGGTCTCATTTTTTTCTTCGTCCTGCTCCACATACCAGGTGTAAACCGTGAATGCCTGATCCCAGGATTTTTTATAGATCTCCGGCTTTTTCACCTTGTCCAGGCTCGTCACCTCATACATGGATTTTCCATTCAGATACACTTCTCCGGTGTGCGCCGTGTAGGATGCGATAAACCAGTCGCCGCTGACCAGAGTTGTGTATGGATTGTAATCCCCAAACAGTCCGTTTGAAACGCGCGCTGTCCACACATCACCTTCCAAATGCTCCCAGTTATCCACAATTTCCGCACCGGTAATCACAGCTTTTCCCGGTTCCACAGAACGGTACACAATTCTTGCATCCTCACATCCCGCATTCGCCGGATCTACATATTCCCGATATACGCCAGGCGCTACAAGCACCTCGTCGCCGGGCCTTGCAATTTTTGCCGCCTCGGAAATCGTCTGAAATGGATATTCCTTCTGCCCATTTCCGCTTCGTACAGCATTTCTATCTACATAAATCTGCATTTTTCGCTTACCTCTCACTTCTTCACTTTTCATAAACTTTTATTGTGAATTTTCGCCAAAATCACATCACTCTTTTTCCGATTTCTGCCGTTCTTCACAATTTTCATATCTTAACCATAATACAGATCCTCGTAAAACACTACTTATATATTGCCGATCATTGCCCAGATGTTTCGATTTTTTCTATATTTTTTCTCTCTTCTGTTGTATAATACCGTTTATCAGATACGGAGGATTCTTTTGCCATGAAAAACGATTCGACTTCTTTTTTCGAAAACAATCATTTTGCTAACAGCTATGTTTACGATATCTCTATTTCGCATGTCCCCGCCTATTTCGGTCTGCACTGGCATCACTATATTGAAATTGTGCTTGCACAGGATGACGGCATTATCTATGAAGTAAATGGAGAAGCCTTTCCGCTGAAGCCCGGTGATCTTCTTTTTATCTGGCCCGGCGAGCTGCACGCTGTTTCCACAACCAACAGAGAACATCGTCTGATCATGCTTCAGCTCGATGCAGATTTTCTGGAAAAACGCGTGGATTTCCAGTCTGTTGCTTATCTTTTTTATCAGATTCGTCTTCTGAATGCGAACAACTTCCCGGAAATCGAAAAGCTTCGCGGATTTCTGACAGAGCTTCGCAGGCTCTCCCTCTCCGGTATCAGTTTTTCTGAACTGCGCGGATGCGTTCTGCTGTATCAGTTTTTTATTCTGCTCGGCGAAAATCTCTCCGTGCCGACCGAAACTGCCGCACCGCAAAAAACAGGCCATTCCGCACAGGTACACCGCCAGATGGTTGCTGCATGTACCTGGATCTCAAGTCACTGCACCGAACCGGTTTCCCTGGAAGAAGCATCAAAAGTCGCCGGATTCTCCCGCTGCCATTTTTCCAAGCTGTTCCGCGCATACACCGGTCTCTCCTTCACGGATTTCGTCACCAGGGAACGGCTCCATATCGCCGAAAACCTGTTAAAAAAACCGGATCTCACGATCACCGAAGTGTCGCTCGAATCCGGTTTTAACAGTATTTCTACATTTAACAGAGTCTTTTTGAAATCAAAAAATGTAAGCCCTACCGACTTCCGTCAGATGTACCTGCAATCCTATCAGAAATAGACTATGAATTCGGCATGGCCTCCGGTCTTTCGCAGGTGGATGGAACCTTCTCAAATGCACCCGTTTCCGCACTCTTCATAATCTGATCGATCGTATCGAGTACGTGATATGCCATTTTGGCACTCGCACGGTTTGGTCTGCCCTCGGCAATTGCTTCTGCCATCTCAGACGGGCCAAGACCACGGCTGTTTTCGCTGTAATCAAAGCCATAATGTAAAACTTCCGGAACAGCCTGCTGTGTCCAGTCTTTTACACCCGGAATATAGACAACATCGCCGCCGAAATTGTTCGGATCAACAAGCTTTAAGATACCTTTTTTACCGTAAATGGTGAATACCGCCTGATCATTGATGACGCTGTCACCATTGACGCAGAATGTACCGGTCACACCGTTTTTCATTTCCAGAATGGTAAAGACCTGACTTTCGTTTGTATAGTCAAATTCCTGTCCGTATTCCGGGCTGCCCGGAATGATGTTCACACGCTTCGCCGCAAGGTTTCGCACGGACGATACAACGCGATCCACCGGACCAAAAAGACTCACAATTGCCGTCAGATAATAAACACCGAAATCATAGCAGATTCCGCCGCCCGGCATCCGCAGAAAACGGAAGATGCTCGCCAGCAAATCAAGATCGCGGTTTGCGCATGCTTCGAAAGATGTCACCTCGCCGATCAGCCCGTCGTCGATCGCTTTTCTTGCGGTCTGCAGTGCCGATCCAAGGAAGGTGTCCGGTGCGGAACCGAGATAGAGATGTTTCTCCTCTGCCAGCTCGATCAGTTTCGCTGCCGTTTCCGGTGCGAGGGTCATTGTTTTTTCAGTGTAAACGTGTTTTCCGGCTTCCAGTGCCTGACGGATCAGCCCCTCGTGGGTCGGTGCCGGTGTCAGAATGACTACCATTTCAATCGACGGGTCTGCCAGAATTTCCTCGTAGGTACAGCCCTTGATGCCATACTGCTCTGCTTTCTTTTTCGCATGTTCAAGATGGCCTGCGCAGCATGCTGCTACCTCAAGATTCTCAAAGTTATGAATCATGTTCGTCAGATAAATATCACTGATCGCTCCGCAGCCGACAACGCCGACTCTCATTTTTTTCGTTTCTGTTGTTCTCATTTGTAAAAATCCCCTTTACTCTTTGTTTTTTGATTCTGTTCTGATAAAAACCCTTATCTTTTTTATACAACGAAATGTCTGAAAAAACAAGCATTCCGGCTCATATTTCACTTTCAAAATGAAAAAACCGCCCACGGTTTCTGCAGATTCTCTGCATCACCGCGGACGGCCTTTTTCTGTTGTTTACTCCACGCTTTTCAGCGATTCAATCATATCAATTTTTCTTAACCGGTAGAACATCATAAAGTTGACGAACATGGCAAACGCCAGGGTAATCAGGGCGCTCCAGCCGTAGCTCCGCGGGAACACGTTTCGTCCGAACATCATCAGATCGACCTCGACGGTCTGAATTACGCAATGATGTAAAAACGTTCCAATTCCCATGCCCGCGATAACGCCGAACAGTGTCAGCACCATGTTTTCCCGGTACACGTACGATGCCACCTCGCCGTCGAAGAAGCCGAGCACTTTCAGCGTTGCCAGCTCTCTCTGTCGTTCGGTGATGTTGATGTTGTTCAGGTTGTACAGCACCACAAACGCCAGCAGGCCCGCCGATACGATCAGCACCACGATGACGATGTCGAGGGAACGAAGCATGTTGTCAATCTGATCAATCAGGTCGGATGTGAACGAGATTGCCGCTACACCGTCGTACGTCATGATTTTTTCTCCGAGTGCTGTCTCATAATTGCCCGATGTGTCATGATATTTCATCAGAAGCTGGTTGTAATCCGGCGCTCCGCCGAACAGCTCCTCGTAGAGATCCGGGGCCAGATACAGGTAATGGCGCACGTAGTTTTCGACGATGATCGAAATCTTTACGTCTACAATATCGTCGCCTTTTTTCAACTGAACCGTGTCGCCTGCTTTTACGCCGAGCATCGTTGCTGTCTTTTCGCTGATGGCTGCGCCGCCGTCGGTCGGGAATTCGTAAACTTCTCCGCTTTTCCGGTCTCGGAAGGCATAGAAGTCATTGAAATTCGTCAGTTCTTTCGGCACTTCAAGCACTGCATCCACGGTCTTTTTGTCGGTCTGCAGTTCGATGTTCTGGCAGTACATTTCCAGCAGCTCATCGATGCCGCTGTAGTTTTCCAGATCGGTCTGCAATGCTTCTTTTTCGGATTCATCCACATCTGAATTCAGCACAGCATTCGCCTGATAGGTGAAGAGGCTGACGAACTGGTTTTTCGCAATCGCGGTGATGGAATCCTGAAGGCCGAAACCGACGAGGATCAGACCCATGCATCCGCCGATTCCGATAACGGTCATGAAGAATCGTTTTTTATACCGCACCAGATTCCGCACGGTTGATTTCTGCGTAAAGTTCAGATGTTTCCAGAGTACGCCGATGCGTTCCAGGAAAATCCGTTTGCCGTTTTTCGGTGCTTCCGGCCGCATCAGCTCTGCCGGACCTGCGGCGAGTTCTTTGTAGCATGCCGCGATCGTCGCCACGCCGGTGCAGGCTGCACTCGCCAGAATCGCAAGGCCTCCCTGCTCCCAGTTCAGCGGGGTCATGTAATACGGGAGTCCGATATACAGCATGCCGTAGGCATTCATAATAACCCAGGGCAGGATTTTTTCTCCAACCACCACGCCCGCGAGAGCGCCGGATACGGTGGAGAGCATCGCGTATGCGAAATATTTGAGGGCGATCACGCCGTCGGAATAGCCGAGGGCTTTTAACGTTCCGATCTGCTGACGCTGTTCCTCGATCATTCGTGTCATCGTCGTCAGGCTGACGAGAGCAGCCACGAGGAAGAAGATAACCGGGAAGAATTTTCCGATATTCGAGATACGGCCGGCATCCTGACCGAAGCTATCAGTTGACGTTACCTTATCCCGTCCCCAGACGTACCACGTTGGTTTTTTCAGGTCTGCGAGTGTTTTCTCACCGTCCGCAATTTCCTGCTTCGCATCCGCGATTTCTGGTTCGGCGTCGGCTTTTGCTTTTTCGTATTCGGCTTTGCCGTCCTCAAGTTCTTTTTCTTTATCGGCAATTTCCTGTTTCGCATCCGCAAGGGAGATTTTTCCGTCGGCGATTTCCTGTTTCGCGTCGGCAAGCTGGGTTTCACCGTCGGCAATCGTCTGCTTTGCTTCGGCGAGCTGACTTTCTCCATCGGCGATCGTCTGCTTGGCTTCGGCTAACTGGGTTTCACCGTCGGCGATCGTCTTTTTCGCGTCGGCGAGCTGACTTTCTCCACTGGAAATTGTCTGCTTTGCAGCGGCAAGCTGGGCCTCACCCGACTGAATCGTCTGTCGGTACGATGCAATCTGCTGTTCCCCATCAGCAAGCTGGGCTCTGGCAGCCGCAAGCTGAGTTTCTCCGTCTTTTAATTTACTGCGGTTCGTCTCAATCTGAGCTTCTCCGTCGGCAATCGCTGCTTTGGCGGATGCAAGCTGGGCTTCTCCATCCTCAATCTGTTTCTGATAAGCTTCTGCCTGTGCTTCTCCATCCTGAAGCTGGGCAAGAGCCTCTGTAATCTGAGCTTCGCCGCTTTCCAGTTCTTCTTTTGCAGAAGCAATCTGTGCCTCGCCTGCGGCGCATTCCTGCTCTTTTTCTGTTAATTGTGCATCTGCAGCGGCAAGCTGACTTTCTGCGTCGGTAATCTGAGCTTCTGCAGCAGCAAGCCGGGCTTCCGCATCAGCGCTTGCTGCTTCAAACGCTGCGATGTTTTGTTCCAGAAATGTTTTCTGCTCCTGCATCGTGAAAAGCTGCTGTGCTAACTCTGTCTGCTTTGCTTCCAGCGCAGTTTTCTGTTCCAACAGGGATACATATGCTTCATCTTCCTCTGTCAGTCCGTCAAGCTGAGCCTCAATCACCTCGATCTGACCAGTCACTTCTGTCTGCGCAGTCTCCACCACCGGAAGCTGCCTGGAAATCTGGGCTAACTGATCCTTGGCTGTCTCATACTGACTCTTCTGTTCTTCATACGCTGCCTTCTGCGCTTCATACTGTGTGCGTCCTGCAGCGGTTTCTGCTTTCTTGTTGTCCAGTTCCTCGCGTGCAGCGGAAAGCTGCTCCTTTGCAATATTCAATTCCGTTTCTTTTTCGGAAAGCTGCTCTTTTGCAGTATTCAGCTCCGTCTGCTTCCGAGTCAGTTCGGTTTTTGCCGCCGAAAGCTGCGTCATTTTTTCCTCTAACTCTTTTTTGCCGGATGCCAGTTCTGTTTCTTTCTCTGCAAGCTGTGCTTTTCCGTCGGAAAGTTCTTTCGCTTTTGCCTCAAGTGTGGTTTTTCCACTTGCAAGTTCATCGGCTTTCTGATTCAGCTCCGCTTTTCCGCTTTCCAGCTCTGCCGCCTTTGCTTCCAGCGTCGCTTTTCCGCTCGCAAGTTCCGCCTCTTTATCTTTCAGCGTTGCCTTGCCGGATGCCAGTTCCTGCTCTTTGTCGGCGATGGTTGCTTTCGCACTGAGAAGTTCCTGCTCTTTGTCTGCAATGGTCTGTTTTCCGTCAAGGAGTTCCTGTTCTTTCTCAGCAATCGTCTGCTTTCCGTCAAGAAGCTCCTGTTCTTTGTCCTTTAACGTCTGTTCGCCGTCGAGAAGTTCCTGCTCTTTGTCCGCAATCGTCACTTTCGCGTCGGCAAGCTGCTGTGCACCGTCATCCAGCTCTGTTTTTGCGTCCGCTAATTTCTGCTCTGCATCAGCGACCTGCTGTTTTGCATCATCAATCTTTTCCTGTCCTTCGGTTTTGACTGCCGTATACCGCCGGTCGCACGCCGCATCCTCGAGCGCTTCAATCTTCGTCTGTACAGCCTTCACCGTCTCATCATACGCATCGCTGTAGCTCGCCTCTTCCTGTGCGCCGTCCGCCTGGACGTAAATCTCTGTATAGAGATCCGAGGTAAATGTCTCCGGAAGCAGCAGTGCAAAACTGTTGATGCTTCCGTTTCCAATCGAGCCCGTTCCGCGGTTCAGATCCATATAATAAGGGAGCGTCGCCGAACCAACAATCGTAAACGTATCCCCGGTCAGCGAATCTGAGAGCGGATCCTCCGTTCCGGAAGTGAACGTTACCTGATCCCCGATCTCACAGCCGGAACTTTTCAGAAACTGCGTATCAACAAGAATTTCATCCTCTTTCTCCGGCATCCGTCCCTCGACCACGCGCGGCTCATTCACACCGTCCGTCAGCGCAATCAGCTTCACAACCTGCTCGCTCTCGCCAATGTCATGCAGCACTTCCACCGTTTTTCCGCCGTAGACCGCTTTCACGCCGTCCGTCTTCGCGATATCCGTCAGATCATCGTCTGTCAGCCCCAGCGTTCCAAGAACTTTCAAATCCATATAATTTACTTCATCATAATACCGGTCCGCCGAAACCTTCATATCTCCTTCCGCCGACCGGATGCCCGAGAAAAACGCCGCGCCAAGAAGCACGATGAAAAAGACTGACAGAAACCGCCCCTTGTTCTTTGTGATTTCCCGGATAAAGTCTTTTCGAAATGCTCTCATCGTCCACCTACCATTCTATCTCTTCCACCGGCGTCGGGTTCTCATTTGTTTTCATGCCCGCCACTTTTCCGTTTCGGATTTTAATCACGCGGTCCGCCATCGGTGTCAGCGCCGAGTTGTGAGTGATGACAATGACCGTCATCCCCTTCTCCCGGCAGGTATCCTGCAGCAGCTTTAAGATCGCTTTTCCCGTCACATAATCGAGCGCGCCGGTCGGCTCATCGCAGAGCAGCAGTTTCGGATTCTTCGCCAGCGCACGCGCAATCGCCACACGCTGCTGCTCTCCGCCCGAAAGCTGCGCCGGGAAGTTATTCATTCTCTCTTCCAGCCCAACCTCCGCAAGCACCTCCGACGCATCCAGCGGATGCCGGCAGATCTGCATCGCCAGCTCCACATTCTCGAGCGCTGTCAGGTTCTGCATCAGATTATAAAACTGAAAAACAAATCCAATATCCTCCCGCCGGTACTGGATCAGCTTCTTGCCGCGGTACTTACTGATTTCCGCCCCGTCCACCAGCACCTTTCCTGAAGTCGCTGTGTCCATTCCGCCTAAAATATTCAGCACCGTCGTCTTACCCGCACCGCTCGGTCCGACCACAATCACAAACTCACCCTTTTCCACATCAAAGCTGATCCCATCCGCAGCCTTGATCGTAACCTCACCCATTTGATAGGTCTTGGTTACATCCTGAAGACTCACATATCCCGCCATGTCGCCGTGTTCCTCCCATGTAAAAAATCGATATTTCCTATTTCTTTTATTGTATCAATCTACAGCCGCGGCGGCTAGTCCTAAGTGGGCGAATTTACTGTTTTTTTATAAATGGCATCCCCCCTTTATTTCAATACTGCCCTGATCATATATCTTATCCCAACCAGAATAATCACCACAGGCATCAGTGCATTGATCCATGCCCAGGTATTATTTAAAAATGCCGTAATGATAAATTCTCTGTACTTCACACAACTGACAATTACCAGCAGACCTCCGGCCGCAATCCATCCGAATAAAAATCTTTTGATCACTGTCCATACTGTCACCGTACCAAAATCCATGACGCTCTATAGCAGAATTACAGAGAAGGAAGGCGATCTTCTTCTGAAAGAGATGATACGAAATACACTTACTTATCTGCCAGGGAAATGGAAAGACTCTTAAACAAGTAATCTTCTATAAACTAAAACACAGCATCGACTGTTTCTTAACAATCGACGCTGTGTTTTTATTTTTAATTATTCATCCAATACCTTCACATTAAATTCCTGGAAGGTACCACGTCCATTCTCTGCAAACAGACCAATATATGTTCCCGTAAACGTCATGGTTTTCGTGCTCTCTGTACAGAGTCCTACCGTTAATCCTGTTCCTAGCATCTGGAAATTTTCTCCATCCAGACTATATGAAAATGTATAATAAGTTTTATCTGTTTCAAGCCTAAGCGTAATATTTTCTCCTCTTGGAATTTCCGCACTTGCTGTAACCACAAAAATGTCATGAATATGCTTTGCAAGACAGACTTTATACTTTTCCTGTTCCCTTGTCAGATATATTTCATAATGATAAGAATCATTATAAAATGCTGTCAATCCAGCTCTCATTCCTTGCACATCTTCTGCTGAAACTTTTACTACAGTTTCAGTATAAAACCCCTTTTGTCGAATTCCAATCCATGTAGGGCTCTTAGTTTCATTTAAAGTTACCTTTGTACCTTCCAGGCATAACATCTTCTCTTCCGGATACAATTTATAATTCTTCATTTCGGGATTTCTCAGAAAATTATATTGCAGTTTAAATTTACCATCCGAAAAATTATCATGGAAATTTCTATTTACCGGTTGCACTTCTCCACCCGGAAGCGGACCATCCATAACAGTTGAAATCAAACCATGATTTCCTACAACCGGCCAGCCATCCTCTGTCCAAACGACAGGTGTAAGAAATGTTTCTCTTCCAAGATTATGAAGCAATACCCTCCTATTTTCATCTGAACAGGTTCTCACTGCCAGACACACCAACCACCAATTTCCATTGTGATCTTCCATTATGTCTGCATGGCCTGTACAATAAATCTCCTCTCGCATGTCTTCCTTGTGAGATAAAATCGGATTATGTGGACATGGTTCATAAGGACCATAAGGACTATCTGCTCTTTGCATTGTCTCCATATGTCCATATTCCGTGCCGCCTTCCGCCAACATAAGGTAATATTTTCCAAACCATTTATATAAATGCGGTCCTTCTGGATATCTTCCACCGCATCCACGGTTAATACACACACTCTCCGTCAATTTTTCTCCTGTAAAAGGATTTACCTCACATAAAAATATACCAGCCCCCTGTTCATCTGAAGTTGTAGATACAAAATATACTTTATCACCATCAAACAATAACGACGGATCTATTCCTCCCTGATCTACCCATGCCGGTTTTGACCATCCTGACTTCATATCTTTTGTATGTACGATGAAGTTTCCCTTTGATGTAACATTTGTTGTTATCATAAAAAATGTTCCGTCATGATAACGAATCGTTGGTGCAAAAATTCCCCCTGAAGGTCTGCTCTCTTCCAACGGAAGCTGTTCTTCATCCGTCAGACAATATCCTTCCAATTCCCAATTCACTAAATTTTTGCTGTGATAAACCGGCACTCCCGGAAAATACTCAAAAGATGAGTTCACAATATAATAATCTTCTCCAACTCTGCATATAGATGGATCCGGATTATAACCGGAAATAATAGGATTTCTGTATTGCATAATACACCTCTTTTTAACCTTTCAATAATTCAAATACTTTACATTCTTCCACTTCACTGCTATTTCCGATAAACACCTCAAATTTTCCCGGTTCACTTCCAAATGTATTGTCCGCTCTTAGGAAGCGAAGCATTTTTTCGTCCACTGTAAAGCACACTTCTTTTTCTTCTCCGGCATTTAATATTACTCTTTCAAAACCCTTCAGCTGTTTTACAGGGCGCACTACACTTCCTGCAATGTCATGAATATAAAGCTGCAAAGTTTCTGTACCTTCTCTGTCACCGGTATTTTTTACTTTTACAGATACCGTAACAGATTCACCCGGCTTCATAACCGTTTTACTTAGCTCTAAATCTGATATTTCAAATTGGGTATATGTAAGGCCATATCCAAAAGAATACAGTGGTTTATTCGGCATATCCAGATATTTCGAGACATAGCGATCCTTATCTTTTCCAGGATGATGTCTACGTCCGGTAGGAAACTCATCATAATGGACAGGAACCTGTGACACGCAATATGGAAAGCTCATTGGCAGCTTTCCTGCAGGCGAAACTGCACCTCTTAATACTTCCACAATAGCAGCTCCTCCCATAGTTCCGGGCATCCAGACTTCCAATATTGCCTTCGCTCTTTCTTCCAATATGCGAATATCTAATGGTCTTCCATTAAATAATACTACGGCAATTTCAGAATTCACCTCCGAAAGTGCCTCAAATAATTCCTGCTGAATCTTAGGAATTTCTATAATTCCTTTACTGGTAGCTTCGCCCGACTGCAGAAAATGTTCTCCTATAGCCAATACAACCACATCTGCTTCTTTAGCCGCCCGCAGTGCTTCTTCCTTCATTTTTTCACAATCTTCCTGTGAGAATTTTTCTTCTGTATAATTTGCAAACCCTTCTAATTTTACATCTTCGGAAAGAATTGGGCATCCCTGAGCATAAACAATTTCATAATCTGCAAGTTTCTCTTCCGCCGCATTTTTTATTGTTATTACATCCTCCGGATTTCCTGTAAAAGACCATCCTCCCAACATATATCTTCTGTCTATATACGGTCCAATCATTGCAATTTTCTTCTTTTTATCCAATGGCAGAATATTATCTTTATTCTTTAATAGAACAAAAGAATT
>OBRJ01000240.1_pt1 | contig 44150 bp, 43 predicted proteins | sample 1494831 | NCBI WGS metagenome assembly OBRJ01 (sample SAMEA3360658, study PRJEB22359) | human gut metagenome | biome: ENVO:urban biome; feature: ENVO:human-associated habitat; material: ENVO:feces | place: Bangladesh | collected 2011
CGTGACCGATTGTACCGATGTTAACATGCGGTTTCGTACGTTCAAATTTTTCTTTTGCCATTAGGATTGTATCCTCCTTCACAAAAACAAATTACATTCTAGTATTAATATAATATATTAACCCTAATTTATCAATGGAATATAACATTCCCCTACAAATTATTATACCATATATACAAATGCACAAAAAAGTCGACAGATACGAGTCACATTGAAATCAGGATTAAATTATGGGTAGAAATAAAAAAAGCCTCACCAACGTGAGGTTTAATGGTGGCGGCACACGGACTTGAACCGCGGACACACCGGGTATGAACCGATTGCTCTAGCCAACTGAGCTATGCCGCCATGTATGGAGCTAGTGACCGGGATTGAACCGGTGACCTTATCCTTACCAAGGATACGCTCTGCCGACTGAGCTACACCAGCACAATGAACGATCATTTCACTGTGAATATTTGTGGTTGCGGGGACAGGACTTGAACCTGCGACCTTCGGGTTATGAGCCCGACGAGCTACCAACTGCTCCACCCCGCTATAGATGGTGGAGGGAGAAGGATTCGAACCTTCGAAGTCGAAGACGGCAGATTTACAGTCTGCTCCCTTTGGCCGCTCGGGAATCCCTCCATAAATAAAATGGAGCTGGCGATAGGAATTGAACCCACAACCTGCTGATTACAAGTCAGCTGCTCTACCTATTGAGCTACGCCAGCATCATTACGACAAGATGAATTGTATCATCTGCCACACTAAGTGTCAAGAACTTTTTAAAAACTTTTTTGAAGCTTTTTTTCGTTCACTGCGGTATCCCTTAGTGCTTAATCATAATAACATGAAACGATACCCTATGCAAGTATTTTGTCAAAAAAAATTTACATTTCATAAAACCCACATAAAACACTGTAGTTTCAAGCTTTTATGGAGTAGTTATTAAAAAAGCAACCAAAAAAGGAGATAGTAATCTATCTCCTCTTTATACATTTATAGTTTTCCCTATATTTTACCAATATGTTCAATTTTGTAGTTAGTCGATTACAACAACATGATCTGGATGTGCAATAGTAACTACAGCATGTTTTGGATCATTGTTATGTTCTAAGTACAACTGATCTCCTTCAAGGTGACCACGCCAGCCAACGACAATAGGATACTTCTTACTAATAGTTTTTAGTAATTCAAATGGTTCTAAATTTAAGATTGGCGCAAAGAATACATTAATGCCATCGAGCAATACTACTTCAGTATCACTACGGCTAAGAGCACGACAAATAACTTCTTCTGCTAATTGAGGACGTTCATCACGAGGCACAAGTAGGAATTCTTCTTCGATAAGCTGTTTAGCTTCCAAGTATTTCCAACCCTTTTGCTCGGACAATTCACGAATTAGCAAACTTTTACCAGAACCTGGACCACCAACGATAAACAATATACGTTCATCATCGTTTTGAATTTTTTCCCAACGTTCTTTTACATCTTGTACAGTAACCATATCCTTTGCCTCCTCGCTGCGACCTATCCTACTTAACCGGACGGTCAGATAACATAACGGATTTGATATATTGGTTTTTTTCATCTAGGGCAAACTGTAAATAAGAATTGCTTGCCGCTGGATTTTTATATTCATATACAGTAGACGTGCCCGAATTCGTTGTAGATTCAACGATACGAGTTGGCATACCGTACACAAAGAGCAATAAATACTTAGTATCGCCCATCGCAATACCGCGACGTGTTGGCGTGTAAATATTTAATAGTACACGGTTGATGAGATTCTTTTTATCTACACTTACGCCGTATTCATTATAGCCAATGAACGCAGAGCCGAAGAGCATGCCCTGATGTTTCCAGTCATTATTAGAATCGTTGATGAAGTGATCATTTAGCTGTAAGCCACGCAACACGAAGTCATCAGCAGTCAATTTGCCCGCTTCGAAATCATATACCGGTGCTTTTGGCAAACCAAATCTAGGCCATACTTGACCACTAATCATATCAACAGCCTCTATATTGCTTTGTTTAATGGTAAAAGCAATATATTCCTTCTGTTGACCAAGCATAGATTGTTGTTGACTATTACTATTTGTATTCTCTACAGGACTCTTAAAATCCTTTTTTTGTGGCCATGAATTTTCAGAATGACCTTCATAAAGGAAAATATATGTCTCATTTTTTTGATCACGCCACATCGCATTAGGACTGCCATAAGCAAATACCAATTCCATACGCGTGCTACCAGGACCAATATCACGTATAGTATTGACGCCTTTTTTCGTACTATGAATATTGGTAATAGTATTTGGTTCAAAGAAATACGTCGCCCCTTGACCACGCAATGGATCATTTACCAAGCGCTCTACAGAAGGACCTGTATATACAGTTACGGCAAGATCTTTCATATGATAGGTAGTAAAGTTATCTCGCACTTCTGTCTTGTCTACATCTTTAGGCACGACAAATTTGTCGCCCAAGCGGTAGGTAGCAATAGCATAATCATCTTCAGAACCTAAGGATGGCAAATCATTAGCGGTATAGGACTTACCAATATCTGCTAAATTATTTTGAGTAATGCTCGGCAACGGCCCTTCATTTTCGCTAGCCGCTTGCCAGAACTGTATAGAGTCACCAAATTCAGTAACTGCCATTTGTTCCGCCAACCACCCTGTTTTAGTGCGCTCATTTTTAGTCGTTACTTCAGGTTTAACGACTTTTATGGGCGCATTATCAAGATAGGCTAAGCTATCAGCTTCGCCAGATGCCTCTCCGCCGCCTTGACCAATTGTAGCATCTTGGGCCGCCTCGTTCGTTTCATCAGTAGATTCTACTGCAAAAGGATTAACTGTAGAAATTGCAGGCTCCTCTGCATATCCGATAGTAGTAGCAGATAAACCTACAAGGAGGGCCGCTACAATACGACTCTTCATAGAATAGTTCATCGATTAGTCTCCAATTGTGCACGCAACCATGTCAGCCAAGGTTCAAGACCATTATGGGCCGTGCAACTTACTTCAAATATCTCTCCATTAGGATTTAAATTACGAATATCTTGTATAGCCTGTTCCTTTTTGAAAGGCACATATGGCAACAAATCAATCTTATTAATGAGGATGGCCTTAGACTCTTTAAAGATTAATGGATATTTAAGGGGTTTATCTTCCCCTTCAGTAACAGATAAAACAGTTACTTTCATACTTTCACCAATCTCAAATTCTGCAGGACACACTAAATTGCCTACATTTTCGATAATGATCATATCAAGATTATCAAGATTTAGATCACCTAAGGCATCTTGAATCATCTGTGCATCGAGATGACAACCGCCAACTGTATTAATTTGGATAACAGGCACGCCTAAGGCATGAATTCGTTCTGCATCCTTAGCGGTAAACAAATCACCTTCAATAACAGCTAGACGATAATCCTTTTTTAAATCTTGTAAGGTAGCCTCTAAAAGAGATGTCTTGCCAGCCCCTGGAGAACCTAATAGATTAAATACAAAAATATTTTTTTCCTTAAACAACTGTTGTAAGGACTCTGCAATGGCATCATTTTTTGCCAATACATTAGTTTTAACTTGAACTTGCATGCCTAACCTTTCTATCAATCGATATCCATGGAGGTCACTTGTAGTTCGCGGCCACCAATGGTTTGTACGAAATGACTGTCACAATAGGGACAGATAAACTTATAATTTTCTACAGGAAATGTTTTATCACAATCCAAGCACTTTCCTTCAATAGGAATCGTATTAATTTCTATACGCGAACCTTCTGCTGCAGTCCCCTTTGTAACGGCTTCCCAGCAAAATAGGAGAGAATCTGGCTCTACTCCACTCATAAGGCCCAAATCGAGTTGAACGGAATGAATCACAGATGCATCGTGTTGGCGCAATGTATCGAGGGCTACATCAAGTATACCTTCTGCTATAGACATCTCATGCATGGTATGCCTCATATACAGCTTCAAGCATCATAGTAGTCGTTACAGAGCCTACACCACCAGGCACTGGAGTAATTGCAGACGCAATATCTTTTACCGCTTCATAATCAACATCGCCTACCGTCTTACCTTCTAGTTCATTAATGCCTACATCGATAACAACAGCACCTGGCTTAATCATATCTGCTGTAATCATATGAGCACGACCCGCTGCAGCAATAACGATATCGCCACGTTTTACTTGTTCTGCCAAATCAGGGGTTCTGGAATGGCACATTGTAACCGTACCATGTGCACCAAGTGTCATAAGAGCTACCGGCTTACCAATCACTTGGCTACGACCGATTACTACCACATGTTTACCCTCTACAGGAATATCATAGTGGTTTAAAATCGCCATGCACGCCTTGGCAGTACAAGGGGCAAAGCCACCTTTACCGGCAGTTACAAGACCAATATTATACGTAGTTAGACCATCGATATCTTTTTTAGGATCTAGCATATCGATAAGAGCCTCTGTATCAATGTGTTTAGGCATCGGCATTAACGGTAAAATCCCATGAACAGCCGCATCATTATTTAATTCTTGCAATGCTGTAACTACTTCATCCTGTGTAGCCGTTTCAGGTAATTGTTTTAACACAAAGCCATAGCCAAAGTTCTTGGCTGTCTTTTCCATAAATGTAGCATACATATGAGCGCCGTGGTCATCACCAACGAGTAATACTGCCATAGTAATTACAGAGTTGCCTACTGCTGCAACTTTTTCTTGTAAAATCGCCTTATGAGCATCTGCTACTGCTTTACCGCGTAATTCGATCATGTGTATCTCCATTCATTCAAACTATTTATAAAAAAGGTGCCTCCTGAGAGGCACCTAAGTCTCTTATTCTATTATATAACGAACTGTCTATAATTTCTAATTATGACCAAATTCATTTATCGACTGAAGTGAACAGTAATAGCAGTTCCCGGCTGAACCGTAGTACCCCCACTTTCATCTTGAGAAATGGCTATACCAGTTCCGTCCGGTTTAAATGCTAAACCAGCCTTATGTAGCCAATCACGCACTTCACCATAGGTAAAACCAGTAAAGTTAGGCAATGTAACAGAACCATCACTTCCCGGTTTTGGTTCAGGTAATGTATTAGCAGCTTTAACAGCTACTGGTGTACTTTCTTTAACATACGGACTCATTTGGTAATACCGTACAAGTTGAGATACGATGTCCTTAAATACAGGGGCTGCAATTTGACTACCATAAAAAGAACCCTTTTGTGGGTCATCAATAACGACAAGAACTACAAATTTTGGATCCTCTACAGGGCCAAAGCCAATAAAGGACGCAATGTATTGTCCGTCGAGATAACCGCCATGTTTGGTATCTAGTTTTTGCGCCGTACCAGTTTTACCGCCGAAGTGATAACCTTCTACCATCGCTTTTGTACCGCCACCTTCGGATACTTCTTTTTCTAGAATATCTACAATGGTTTTAGCGGTTTCCGCCGGAACTGGTTGTCCCACAACAGATGTTTCAGTCGTACTTGTAACATCGCCTTGAGAGTTACTATAAGACTTGATGATATGTGGTTTCATCATAGCCCCACCATTAGAAAGTGCACCAAAGGCGCGAACCATTTGTAATGGTGTAACCGCAATACCTTGACCGATGGACATAGTCGCAACATCTAGCTTACTCATATCCTCTGGATTATACAAAATACCTGCTCCTTCACCAGGCAATTCAATACCTGTTTCAGAACCAAAGCCATAATCACGTACATATTTCGAGAGAATATCTGCGCCTGTTAATGTACCAATTTCAGCCATACCAGTATTAATAGAGTACTTCAAAATATCTAGCAAACGAACAGGACCATATCCCTCACCATTCCAGTTTCTAATGATATGTCCATTGGCAGCGAAGGCCCCTTTATCGTTATACACAGTGTCTAACTTCCATTTGCCTGCTGCAAGAGCTGCAGATGCAATGATAGGTTTGAATGTAGAGCCTGGTTCATATAAATTGGTAACCGCAATATTTTTGAAAGCCTCTTCACCACTTTGGTTGTAGTTATTAGGATCATAACTTGGACGATTGGCCATCGCTAATATTTCACCGTTCTTTGGATCCATAACGATAACGCTGGCATGTTTAGCTCCTGTATCAACCATCGCTTTATCAAGAGCACGTTCCGCAATAAATTGAATAGTCGCATCAATTGTTAAGGTTACACTTTTACCCTTATCTGGCAAGAATTTAGACAATACAGACCCAAAAATCGCATTACCTTTGTTATCTGTAGCGACGATTTCTTGTTGCACACCGCCCTTTAATTCATCATCAAGAACCATTTCAAGGCCATCAAGACCCTTATCATCGGTGCCAACAAATCCTAACACTTGAGCCGCTAGTACGCCATTTGGATAGTAGCGCTTAGACTCCTCCACAAAGTTAAGACCTACAATGTGATTATCCTTAATAACTTGTTGAACCGCTTTCGATTTTTCGGCGTCCATCATACGATTAAGCCATACGAAAGCCGTATCCTCTTGTAAGGCTTTTACAATATTCTCTTTTGACATCGTTACATACGGTGAGATAAGTTCTGCAATCTCTTGAGGAGATTGTTTAATCATCTTAGGGTCCGCATATAAAGATTTTGTAACTACGCTCATCGCCAAGGGCTTGCCATTGCGGTCGTAAATTGTGCCGCGCGGTGATTGTAGCTTTCTATCCACCTGTACTTGTAATAAATTTTTCTTTTCTAGGTCAAAGGTATCAAAGACCTGCAACTGTGCTAAGCGCCCGATGAGGACGAAAGCAACGGTCATGAGAATGGCGAGACACCAGGTGGTGCGACTCCATCCACTCATGCGTAGCAAAGCTTTATTTAGTAAATTCATCATTTCTCCACTGGACGGCGCAACTTGTGGTCTAATGCGTCATATAGCGCATCTGGTTCATTAGGTATTACTCCATTTTGTACCTGACCCAATAAATATTGCAATCCTTCCCCTACTTGATTCCCTGCGAGTTCAATAACCCTTTTATCATACCTCAAATCCTTTGTGTGTACAGGCATTTCCAAACTAAGATCCGCCATACACTCTCCAAAGGCTAACGTTCCATCAGTTGATGCATAAGGCTTCCCACAACCTAATACATCGGCAGCACAAACCTTGGCTAATTGCTCCCATGCAGTTCGCATGATTTGGCTATCACGGAATTCACCACTACGAGCCTCTTTACGAAGCCATTTTTTCTCGTTTGCATCGCCATTTTGTACAAAATAATGGAAACGCATATGATTTTTTACAATCCACGCTACTCGCTGTACAAAAGCCTTAGGGTAACCTAAGCGAGTAAGTAATGTTTCTGTCATTTCAGCCCCTAAGGTATCATGACCACGATCTGTGAGGCGACCATTTACCACAGCACGCACCGTAGGCATGCCCTTCGCAACATCATGTAGTAATGCACCCCATCGTAAGGTCAAATCAGGCTCTGTATTAGATACAACGGCTAATGTATGGTACCAACCATCGAACTGGTGAAAGTCTTTTTCTTGCGGTAAATTCACAAGGTGATATAGCTCAGGCAGAATAGGAACCTCTCGAGCCACGCCGTTTTCAACTACTCGACATGAACATTCTGCCAAGCGTGATTGCACCAATACATCTAATCCTTTAGCCACCGCTGGCTCAAGCATGAGACGATTTACTTCATCCCGAACGCGCTCTAAGGATAATCCAGAGACGCGATGAAAAGCCTTTGGCATAGCTTCTAATAAATCTTCGGTAGGCAAAAAATCTAGCTTTGCCACAAAACGACACGCTCTAAATAGACGCAATGCATCCTCTTCAAAACGTTTCTGTGCATCGCCAATGGTACGCAAGGTCTTATGCTTGATATCACGGCGTCCACCTACAAGGTCAATGACCTCACCAAAGCGATTCATAGCCATGCCATTTACAGTAAAGTCGCGGCGCAATACATCTTCTTCTAATGTATCGGCATAGGTGATTTCTTCTGGTCGATGACTATCCGCTCCATATCGTTCAGTTCGATACGTTGCAATTTCGTATTGCTTGCCTTCTAATGTAGCTACTACTACACCAAAGGATTTTCCTACTAAGTCTGTCGTTTGAATACCTTGACCGCGTAGGACTTCAATGACCGTATCAGGACGTGCAGACGTCACAATATCAAAGTCATGAGGTTTTTGATGCATCAAAATATCGCGCACTGCTCCACCAATGATATAAGCTTCATAGCCTGCTTCTTCTAATACAGTCAATATTCTATTTGCTTGTTCCATCATGCACACTCCTTTCTGAACTAGTCTAACTTTTATTTTACTACAAATGAAAGCATGAAAAAAGTGCAATCCTTATAAGGATTGCACTCTTTCAGCAATAGCTGTACCTGTCGGTGTTACCGCAAGACCTCCATCACTTGTTTCACGCAATGCAGCAGGCATAGCGCGACCAATATTATTCATTGCTTCAATAACCTCATCTGGTGGAATTTGGCTTTCAATATTCATCAACGCCATCTCAGATGCAGTAATAGCGTGGACTGCATAGAAACCATTACGCTTAACGCATGGCACCTCTACGAGACCCGCCACAGGATCACAAGCAAGACCTAATAAGTTTTTCATGCACAATGCAATGGCATGGCCCACCTGACGTGGCGTACCGCCCATCATTTCTACGATGGCCCCTGCAGCCATACATGCAGCTGTACCAATTTCAGCTTGGCAACCGCCTACTGCACCAGCAACGCAAGCGCGATTAGCCACTACATTACCAATGCCGGAAGCAGCTAAGAAACCTTTCACTACAGTAGATTTATCTAGTTGATAGTGATCAGCCACGGCTTTCACCGCACCAGGCATAACACCACAAGACCCCGCTGTTGGACAGGCAACGATGCGAAACATTTTGGCATTTGCCTCGTTTACAGCAATAGCATAGGTCATCGCCTTGTACGCAATTTCACTCATAAAACGTGGAGATTGACCGTTAAGCTGTGCCGCCTGACCACCGGACATACCAGATGCCGTTTTATCAGTATATGCAATACCATCTTGGATAGACATTTCAAAAATATCTAAGCGATGCTCAATTTCTCGAATAACCGCCTCTTCATTGCGGTCATAATTTTCTAATTCATAACGCAGCACTACATCGCCAAAGGAAATGTTATTTTCCTCAGCTAGGCGAATAATATCTGCAATTGTATCATATGCATAGCTCATTATTCACCCTCCTATAACGCTTCAAAGGTCATGACGTCTTGAATGCCTGGACACTCGCGCATAAACTGAACTGTAATTGGATTTACCACCGTGTCGGTAGTAATGACCATGACTGCATCCTTGTGCTTACCCTTACGGAATACACGCATCGTTGCAATATTAATATCGGACTCACTCAAGGCTTGGCTGATAAGAGAAATCGCACCAGGGCGATCCTCGTGGAATACGACGAGCGTGAACTCATCACCGGTGATAGACATATCATTACCATCCACTTCGGTAATCATAATTTGACCACCACCGAGAGATCGACCGATAACAGTCATATGACGATTATGGTCATCATACATATCAAAACGAACTACATTAGGATGACCAACATCTAAAGGAGACTCGATGAAAGTATACTCCATCCCCTCTTTTCGGGCTAAATCATGAGCGATGCGAATATTTGTATCATCCTCTTTATAACCTAACAAACCGCCTACCAAAGCACGATCTGTACCATGACCTTTATAGGTCTTCGCAAAAGAACCATATAACGTTAAATCTACCTTTTTAGGAGTGGATCGGAAAATACACCGCGCCATCTTACCTAGCCGCGCAGCACCAGCTGTATGCGAACTAGACGGGCCAATCATAACAGGCCCTATAATATCAAAAATACTATTCATATACGCCTCTATATACACATAAATAATGTGAGAAAACTCTTACTTTACCTATAGTATAACAATCAACATTGATCAATGTCTATATGCACATTAGAGGCATATTTGTTTGTATAGGAAGGACTGTACTTATACGGCAATCTACCCCTCAACACACTATTTTTGTAAAAGCTATCATAGGAAATAGTATATTGATGGGACTTATGTTCCACAAACGTTTTACTAATGGGCACCACCTATTGAGGGCCGACTTACGCGTCGTATGGAGGCATGAGATAGGTGGTACCCATTAGTAACCTAGTTGTCGTAATAATATCGGGCCCCATCAATATACAAATGCTCGAAAGATAGCTTTCATAAAATAGTAAAAAACGCACCTAAGGCGAACCCTAGGTGCGTTATTTATAACAACAGTCCTAAATCATAAAAGAGAGGGGAAGTAGGACTGTGGTTAACAGATTAATGATCCGATTAGCCCAAGATAGCTTTCAAGTCAGCTTCTGGAGTTGTAATTGGATGCAATTGGAATTTCTCTACCAAAATGTTCAATACATTATTGGAGAAGAATTTAGGCAAGGATGGGCCGATGTAGATGTTGCGGATACCCAATGCCAACAATGTTAACAAGATACATACCGCTTTTTGTTCGTACCAGGACAATACCAATGTTAATGGCAAGTCGTTTACGTCACATTCAAAGGCACCAGCCAAAGCTACTGCTACTTGAATAGCGGAGTAAGCATCGTTACATTGACCCATATCAAGGATACGAGGGATACCACCGATTTCGCCGATGTTAAGGTCGTTGAAACGGAATTTACCACAAGCCAATGTCAATACTACTGTATCTTCTGGAGTTTGTTTTACGAAGTCTGTGTAGTAGTTACGGCCTACTTTAGCACCGTCACAACCACCTACTAAGAAGAAGTGTTTGATTGCGCCAGCTTTTACAGCGTCGATTACTGTATCAGCAATGCCCAATACTGTGCCATGACCGAAACCAGTAGTTACTTCATGACCACCGTTAATACCAGTGAATTCTTGAGCTTCTTTGTAGCCGCCCAATTCGATAGCACGGTTGATAACTGCGGAGAAGTCTTTTGTACCATCTGCATTTTCTTCGATGTGTGCACAACCGTCGAAACCTACCATATCTGTAGTGAAGATATTTTCTCTGTAGTTTTCTTTTGGTGGCATAATGCAGTTTGTAGTGAACAAGAATGCGCCAGGAACGTCAACGAATTCTTTTTGTTGGTTTTGCCATGCAGTACCGAAGTTACCTTTTAATTGAGGATGTTTTTTCAATTCAGGGTAAGAGTGGCAAGGCAACATTTCACCATGAGTATAGATATTTACACCTTTACCATCAGTTTGGATCAACAATTGTTTCAAGTCGTGAAGGTCATGACCAGTTACAACGATGAAAGGACCTGGTTCTACAGTCAAAGGTACTGTAGTTGGTACTGGTGTACCATAAGATTCTGTATTAGCTTTGTCAAGAACAGCCATACATTTCAAGTTAACTTCGCCGAATTCCATCAAAAGACCAAGCCATTCTTCAGCGCTGTGATCTTTCGCCATTTCTACTAGACCTTTAACGAACCAAGCGTCAACGTCAGCATCGTGGAAACCAAGGCGAGCAGCATGCCATGCGTATGCAGCCATACCACGCATACCTAACAATAATGTGGAACGAAGGGATACGATATCTTCTTCACCTTTCCACAATTGTTCCCAATCAAAGTTTTGTTGAGTGCTATCCACTTGTGCATGGTAAGCGTTTACTTCGTCGATGAACTCTTGAACGCGGTCTTCAGAGAAGTTAACGTTTGTTACACACATGAATAAACCACGCATTAAATAATCGATACCTTCTTTAGTGTGGCCTTTTACGTCTAAAGCGCGAGCCAAGCCAACCAAAGCAGCAGTTAATTCGTCTTGTAAGTTTGCAACTGGTGCAGTTTTACCACATACACCTTGTACTGTACAACCAGCTGGTGCTGCAGATTGTTCGCATTGATAACAGAACATGCTCATTTAAAATCCTCCTTTGCGAGACTTCCTCGCATTCAAGCTAGATAATATAAAACCTATACATTACACTGATGTTTTATCAGTTCTCTGTTCGATTACATTTGAAAGTATAACGTAAAGGTGATACAATTTCTGTAGCTTGAGCAACAAATAAAAACTTTTTCAAAAATTTTTCCTGGCTCCCCTTGTGGAACAGGCAGACCATTTGGCCCTATACTTCTATTATACAATAATCATTTTTAATTGCTATAGACTTTTTCACATCGGAGGTGCTTATGAAGCAAATACTTTCAGAAGATATCATCAATCAATATATGCCTACCCTCGTGAATTGCCCGCTATTCAACAAACTTGGAGAAAATGAATTGCGTGGCTATTTACACAATGCTAAAGTAATTGTTCATAGTTACAAGAAAAATGACTTCATCGCCCTCTCTGGTGATCCAATGGATGGTATTGGCGTTATCTTAGAAGGCAGTGCTCTTTTAACTCGGGAAAATATAATGGGCCAACGTGTTATCATGGCCAATCTAGAGCAATCCGATATATTTGGCGAAGCATTATTATTCAGTAAGCAACCTTTATGGCCTGCTACGATTAAAGCAACAAAGGCTACAAAAATTATGTTCATACCACTTGAAACGTTTATTGAAACATTGCCAGAATGCCATCAATGTCAAACGACCATCTTATCTAATCTTTTAGAAGACTTATCGGAAAAAGCTATTCTCTTAACGAGAAAAGTACATTATCTTACATTAAAAGGGATGCGCGAGAAGATTTTCGCATACTTAACAGATATTTATAAACGCCAACACTCTAAAACAATCCAATTGCCGCACAACCGTGAGCAAATGGCCGAGGTGCTCAACGTATCTCGCACAGCGCTTAGCCGTGAACTAGGCCGTTTACGTGATGAAGGCATTATCGACATTACGGGTCGTACCGTAAAACTACTAAATATTGAAGAAATTGAAGAATTTGGTTTTAATAACTTTTAGTACCATCTAATCAGTTCTACAAAACACAAAAGGTCTCCCTACATCTTAGGGAGACCTTTTTATTACATATTACCTATTGTAAAGCTATGTTGCTTAGAACCAATGAGATAAATCAAACTCTTCACCAATCGTTGCTTTCACATGAGCTCGGCCCAAGTAAAGACCTAGCAAGGTCAAGCTAATTTTAGACATCGGCGTTTTATCAAACACATCTGCCAAGTCCAAAAGAACTGGAGAAATATCATCCATAATATCACGCGCTTCTTGCCCTCTGAAAGCAGTTGGTTTGCTCTTCATGAGTGCCAATAGATCTCGTTGAACCATGGAGTCAGAAATACGAGTTTGTCTAAAGAAGCGTGGTGCCAAGGATTCATCAACTAAAGCCAATTTATATAAATTGGAGTTTAAGCTACGCACCACATAGCGTGGATCTACACCGCGACCATCGGTAGCACGGAATAGCTCTTCCTTAGAAAAGCCACGGTAGTTAAATACAAGCGGATAAGAATTAGATAATACTTGTGCCAATGTAATTGGCTCACGTTCCTCTTGCGTACAGCGCAAGTAATCAAGCTGACGATAGAAGGAATCATTTTGAGGCAAATCAGAAATAAATGGCTCAATATATTTTTCTACGTAATGTTGGAAATGAATCAATCCATAGTTATTGGAATTTCTAGAATATTGCAATAATAAAGTTAACGCCATAACTTGGAAGTGGCCTAGTGTTAAATGTGGTAATATGCGCAATGCATCAAAGGCTACGAGATACGGCGTACTAGATTTCGGAGATTGCACAACATCGAGGAAAGCCCCTAACGCAGCGGACTTCATCCACTCCGTATTTGTTGCAGCATACGCCTTTTGCATACTCATCAAAGCTTCTTGAATAACAATATTATCTAACAACGCATTTACTTCAGCTAGCTTTGTAATGTTAAGTGCTGCTAAAGCATCTCTTGTAATATCTTCTACATAATATTGTGTATCCCCATGTAGCACACCAAAAGAATGTACAAATGGAGCAATAGCTAGTTCAATGCATTTATCTTCATGTGCAGCTTTAGCCCATTGACCAGTAGGAACCTCTTCATCAACTAAACTTGCTGCAGCTAACTGTGCCTCAATTTCAGATGCATCAAATAGGCGAGTTTCATCTAATACAGATGGACCTTCCGCAGTTTGTACCTCATCAGCGCCGCCAATCATTTGAGTGACTTCCATATTTTCAACTTCATCAGCAGCTAAGACCTCTACAGATTCGCCCATAGCAATGGTGTCCTCTACAGAACTCGATCGATTACGAAGCTCATCAGTTACCTTGTCTAAGACAATAGTCTTATCTATTAATGGAGTCGCATGATTGTCATTAGAATGCTTGATATCGGAAACAGCAGTCATCACAATAGTTTCATCTGAAACAGAAGGAGTTACCACGTTCTCATTTTCAACGACCGTAGATTCATCATGTAAAAGTTCACCTTTTGTATCATCAGATGCAGACTCAGTCTTTGTAGATTGAGAGTTACTACTTTCATCATCACTAGACTTAGTACTTGTTACAGCATCATTGTGATCACCTAAAGCTAAGGAGTAGCCGGTAGATGTATTTTCTACATGTGTATTCTTACCATCTCTTCGATTGAAAGATGTATCTGTAGAATCAACTAAAACCTCTGCAGGTTCATCATGTAAAACCTCTGCAGATTTATCCTGTAAAACTTCGCCAGATTGACCTTCAGAGGAATCAACAATCGCTGCAGTATATACATTAGTACCACCTGCATGCGTTATCGTTACATCACCATGCTTAGATTCCATTGCAGTTGGACTATCATTCTTCGCTTCAACATTATTATCTACATGTGAATTTCCATGCGTCTTAGGCTTTGATTGACTTTCACCATCACCGCGACTAAAAACGGCGTAGCAAATAGCAAAGAAGCCCAATGCTACGACAGCCAATACAAAATATGGTATTACGTTTGACATACTATCCCCCTACATCAACGCTTCATTATATGCAGCACGTTCCCCGCCGATGCTCTTTGGGCGAACACGGCAAGCAGTTACATGGGCTTCCCCAATTTCCTTTAAACTAAGACGTACTGGTACTGTAACATGTTTCATGTGCATACCTATGAAAGTATCCCCAATATCGATGCCTGCATCAGCTTGAATAAACTCAACCATTACAGGATCATCAAAACGTTCATACGCAGTTACTGCCATAGCGCCACCTGCATGACGTTGAGGTACTACATTTACCTCTTCCTCCCAAGTCATTGCACTACGCTCCATAACAAGAGCACGATTAATATGTTCACAGCATTGAACAGCCAAATTAAGACCTCTCGCTTTAACAGCTGTATATATTTCATCAAATACGACCTGCGCCACATCTAGATGGGAATCAGTGCCGATTTTTTTACCTACAATTTCGCTAGTGGAGCAGCCCACAACGAATAGTTGACCTTCTCGAACCTTTGCCAAATCAAGTAATTCAGCCATCGCTGTGCGGACTGACTGACGAATAGTTTCTACAGAAGTCATGTTATCGCCTCACTCACTTTGAATGTATAAAATCTATATGTATATTATCATAAAATAGACAAAATCGGTAGACTTTACTCTACATATAGGTAGTGAACATCTCATGATATTAACTTATAAACTGTAAAAGTATATCCTTATATTATTATCATACTATTAAAGAATGAAGACAACAAAAAGAGGCTTGCAAATGCAAGCCTCTTTTAATCACTCAGCGGTGATATTAAATTTTTCTGTAAGGTTTTTGGCCTTCTTCGTAGAAGTTGTTACCTTCAGTATCGCCAACTACGATGCAAGGGAAGTCTTCAACTGTCAATTCAGCCAAAGCTTCTGGACCAAGTTCACCATAAGCAAGTACTTCGTATTTTTTGATGGATTTTGCAATCAATGCTGCAGCGCCACCAACTGCTGCGAAGTATGTGCAACCATTTTTCTTCATGGATTCAACTACTGCTGGTTTACGGGAACCTTTACCGATCATGCCTTTGATACCTTGATCAAGCATTGTTGGTGTGTAAGCATCCATACGACCAGAAGTTGTAGGACCAGCGGAACCAATTGGATCACCAGGTTTTGCAGGTGTTGGGCCAAGGTAGTAAACGAATTTGTTAGTCCAATCGATTGGTAATTTTTCGCCACGTGCTAAAGCTTCAGTCATAACTTTATGAGCAGCGTCACGAGCGGAGTAAATTTTGCCAGTGATAAGAACGCTATCACCAACTTTTAATTTACGGGAAAACTCTTCATTATATTCTTCAGTGTTAATGCGAATTGTTTCAGCCATTGTAATTTTACCTCCTATCGATTAAAGTTCTGCGTGAGCATGACGAGCTGCATGGCACATGATAGTAACTGCAACAGGAAGACCAGCGATATGAGTTGCACCCCACTCGATGTTTACACCAAGACAAGTTGTAGTGCCGCCCAATTGTGGACCGATACCAGTTTTGTTAACCATTTCCATGATTTCTTCTTCTAATTTTGCATAGTCAGCATCTTTATGAGGTGTGCTAATATCGCGAAGCAAAGCTTTTTTGGACATAACTGCTGCTTGGTCCATAGTGCCACCGATACCTACGCCAAGTACGATTGGAGGGCATGGGTTAGGGCCAGCTTTTTTAACGATTTCAAGAACTGCATTTTTAACGCCTTCAACGCCGTCAGCAGGAACAAGCATAGCTACGCCAGATTTATTTTCGGAACCGAAACCTTTAAGCTCTACTTGGATATCTACTTTATCGCCAGGAACGATATCAGTGTAGATAATAGCTGGAGTGTTGTTTTGAGTGTTCTTACGGTTGAACAATGGCTCACCTACAACGGATTTACGAAGGTAACCTTCGACGTAACCAGCTGCAACGCCTTCATTGATAGCTTCAGTAAGGTCGCCACCAACGAAATGAACGTCTTGACCTACTTTTAAGAATACCATTGTCATACCAGTATCTTGGCAGTATGGACGATCTTCAGCATCAGCGATTTCAGCGTTTTCGATGAGTTGATCAAGAACGATACGACCTACTGGAGACTCTTCTGTTTCACGACCTTTTTTCAAGCCTTCATAGATGTCTTTTGGCAAGTGGTAAGCTGCATCCATACATAATTGACGGATAGTTTTTGTAATTTCAGATACTTGGATCTCGCGCAAGATAATCCCTCCTCAGGAAAAATTGAATATTAATTCTAATACCGTGAGATAACTTTTAATTCTCAAGCGTATAAGATATGTAAAACTCATACACATTGAGATTTACTCTATGCATCAATCGTAACACACAATATACAGCCTTTCAACGCCTCAACTATACAGTTTTCTCAATGCTTTTTAGCTTTCTGAGAATTGTTTTCACGAATATTCTTGTATATATTTCGGTATTTCAATAGACTATATATACCATGTTTTATAATGATGAAAACTCTTTCATAATGTGATAAAAGTCATAGTTTATCATACCTTAATCCTATTTTCACGCCCCTTTTCTATAGAGACTTTCTAATATATAGATTTAGTTTATAATTAACCACAAACCTAGACTATATCTAATAAGATAAATACACTTTTTTATTAACTGAAACTACTTTTCAAATAAACCTTTTAAACTTTTCTACAATGCATATGTATACCGATTATCTTCAATATACTTATATTGCTAACTCTCATTAATATTTCGTCATTTAAGTCCTTTCAAACACAGTAACTAACTGTGTTTTTCAAACTCTATAGACTTTATTAATTTTAGTGACTTTCTTATCAATATTTTTAATAACTAATTTCACGTATAAAGTTATGTGTTTTAGTCATACTTAACTAGGTCTATTTTATAGTAATTTTAAAAAAAAGGCTTGCTTTTATAATTAATCTAACATATAATAACAATCGTACCATTCCTCGATAGCTCAGTCGGTAGAGCAATCGGCTGTTAACCGATCGGTCGTAGGTTCGAGTCCTACTCGAGGAGCCATTCTGGCCCGTTGGTCAAGCGGTTAAGACACCGCCCTTTCACGGCGGTATCCCGGGTTCGATTCCCGGACGGGTCACCACATGGACGATTAGCTCAGCTGGGAGAGCGCCTGCCTTACAAGCAGGATGTCGGCAGTTCGATCCTGTCATCGTCCACCAGACCAAAGGAGCAAGCATACTGCTTGCTTCTTTTTTTTGTATATGTGATATAATAGTACCAGTTGTTTTGTTTGTAATTTTAAATTGTGATTTTAAAAGAGTTTTATTAAGAGGAGGAATTATGTTTCGTAACTTCGGACTCTGTAAACGTCCCCTACTTGCAGTACTAGGTGTACTAGTTGCATCTACATTAGCAACAGCTAATGCTGCTACAATTGATATGAGTCAATTAACTTCTAATGGAGCTAAACCTGTCGTAATTAGTTCTACGGCAGCCAATCAAAATAGTGCTGCACCTATCGTAAATATCGAAACCAATACTCAGCCTACTACAAAGGTGGCAAATACACCTGTATCTACACCAATTTCTGTCACTCCAGAAAAGGCAACTATTAATCCGTCTAACGCTAATTATGATGGCCATTTAGAGAACTTCCCTAGCCGTAAAGTAACGATCGTTGTACCGGCTAAATTACGCAATGAAAATACAGCGCAATTTGGTCATTATATGACAGATCGCTTGTCTAATACGCTTAAATATCCGTATTATGATACGGCTATTGTAAGTACTAATACACCAACTGCACAAATCAGAGCTGTTGACCTTGCTCAAATTGCAGCGGCACAAAATTCTGAAATTGTTATTATGCCAGTACCATTACAAGACATCTATGTACAAGTTAATGGTATTAATAGTCCATATGCATATAACGATGAAGATCGTGAAATCTACATTACTGCAAAAGTGAATGCATTATTGTACTACTACGATGTAAACGACAAAGTTGTTCACACTGTTCGTACAGGCTTCAACCAAACTGATGATTCTTTGACTATGCCAACACATAAGGCTGTTTGGAACAAAGTTATGACCGTATTACTTGATAAACTGCCATACAAACGCATCCCAACAGACCGTGACCGTTACCAAGCACCTGGTATTAACTCTGAAACACCAGTTGTACTTGATTTCCAAGTAGAACAACCTAGAAATACAGCATACTCCTTAAAAGGCGTTAGCGTATTATAATGAACAAATAATTTAATAACACCTAAATACGCACTAACACGTAAAATACGTACAAGAAAAGGCTAGCCCCTCGGCTAGCCTTTTGTCTTATAGTTGTTTAGTTACATGCAAACGCAACAAGGCACGTTGCAATGCCGCTTCTGCTCGCTCTACATCAATATCAGGTGTAGGATTAGCCAAACGGCCTTCAGCACGCTCTTTAGCACGCTGAGCACGTTCCACATCAATAGATTCTGGATCTTGGCAATCTGGTGTTACAATACTCACCTTATTATGTTCGATTTCACAGAAGCCACCAAATACAGCAAGTTCACGAGATGTTCCATCTGGTTGATCAATGCGTAAAGGCGCTAAGTCTAATGCAATAATCATAGGTGCATGATTTGGCAAGATACCAAAAGCACCATCGATAGCCTTACCTACGAAAAAAGTAGACTGACCTTCGAATACGACTGCATCAGGTGTAATTATTTGTAGGGTCATAGGTTCCGCCATGGATTATTCCCCCTTCTCTTGCATTTCCTTTGCTTTTTGAACGGCTTCATCAATGGTACCAACCATGTAGAATGCGCCTTCTGGCAATTCATCATGTTTACCATCTAAGATTTCTCTAAAGCCTCTCAATGTTTCGGACAATGGTACGTATTTACCAGGAGAACCAGTAAATACTTCAGCTACGAAGAACGGTTGACTCAAGAAACGTTGAATCTTACGCGCACGAGATACAGTCAATTTATCTTCGTCAGACAATTCTTCCATACCAAGGATTGCGATAATATCTTGAAGATCTTTATATTTTTGCAATACTTCTTGCACGCCACGCGCTACAGCGTAGTGTTCTTCACCAAGTACATGTGGGTCCAAAATACGGCTTGTAGAATCTAACGGATCCACCGCTGGATAGATACCAAGTTCCGCAATGGAACGAGACAATACTGTTGTCGCATCCAAGTGAGCAAATGTCGCCGCTGGAGCAGGGTCAGTTAAGTCATCGGCAGGTACGTATACAGCTTGTACAGAAGTAATAGAACCTTCTTTTGTAGATGTAATACGTTCTTGTAATGCCCCTACGTCATTAGCCAATGTAGGTTGGTAACCTACGGCGGATGGCATACGACCTAAGAGGGCAGATACTTCAGAGCCCGCTTGGATAAAGCGGAAAATGTTATCGATGAACAAGAGCACGTCTTGTTTCTTCACATCACGGAAGTATTCAGCCATTGTAAGGCCTGTAAGACCTACGCGCATACGAGCCCCTGGTGGCTCATTCATTTGGCCATATACGAGGGCTGTTTTGTTGATAACGCCGGACTCTTTCATTTCATTCCACAAGTCATTACCTTCACGAGTACGTTCGCCTACACCGGAGAATACGGAGTAACCACCGTGCTCTGTAGCGACATTGTGAATCAATTCCATGATCAATACGGTTTTACCTACACCGGCACCACCGAAAAGACCGATTTTACCACCTTTTACGTATGGAGCAATAAGGTCAACGACCTTAATACCTGTTTCCAAGATTTGTGTATCTGGAGAAAGGTCATCAAATTTAGGTGCTGGACGGTGAATCGGCCATTTTTCATCAGCTGCAACTGGAGCTGGATCATGGTCTACAGTTTCACCAAGTACGTTAAAGATACGGCCCAACACGCCTTCCCCTACAGGGACGGAAATAGGATTGCCAGTATCTTCCGCTTCCATATTACGTGTCATACCGTCAGTAGAGCTCATCGCAACGCAACGAACTGTGTCGTCACCTAAATGTTGCATAACCTCTACTACGATTTTTTGTCTATCGTGTGCTTTATGGTCATGGTAGATGTGGATGGCGTTGTAGATAGCTGGCAAATGACCAGCATCGAAGCGCACGTCTACAACTGGGCCGATGACCTGCACAACTTTACCAATATTATTACTCATCGACAGATGTCTCCTTATCTATTGCAAGGCATTAGCGCCACCAACGATTTCAGAAATTTCGTTTGTAATACTAGATTGACGCAACTTGTTGTATTCAAGGCCTAAGGACTCAATGAGTTCCCCTGCATTATCTGTAGCAGATGTCATGGCAGTCATACGAGCACCTAATTCACTAGCTGCAGATTGCAACAATCCATTATAAACGGTAATTTCTAAATATTTTGGTAGCAACGCCTCCAAGACGGATATAGCAGATGGCATGAAATCATACTCCTGCCCTTTTACCTCATCTTGTGGTTGCTCTATCGGCAACAAGCGCTCAGCCTGTGCAATTTGCGTCATAGAATTTACAAAACGTGTATAGATCATGATGACTTCGTCAACTTCATGACGTTCATATAATGAAAGTGCTTCATGCATGATGGCACGAGCATGTTCATAGGAAGGTTTATCGGAGAAGCCCGCATAAGACTTATCGATATGAATACCTCTGGATTTCATACTGTCTCTAGGTTTTCTACCCGCCGTAATTACACGGTATGTACTAGGATCTTTGCCCTTTAATTCTTCCATAGCAAACTTAAGTACATTAGACGAGAATGCTCCAGCAAGACCTTTATCCGCACCGACTACAATATAGCAAGTACGTTCAACAGGTCGAACATCTAAAAGAGGACTTTCAAAGCCTTCTAAATCACTATTAGACATATGACGCAAGATTTGCCCAATCTTTTCTGCGTAAGGACGGGTAGCTTCCGCTTTTGTTTGTGCCCTACGAAGACGAGCAGAGGCTACCATCTTCATCGCTTTAGTAATTTGTTGCGTATTGGTAACACTTTTTATGCGTTTTCGCAAATCTTGTGCACTAGCCATACATTACGCCTCCTTACGAGACACTAATGTATGAGTAGAGCCAAATGCTTCTACACATTCTGGGATTGCTTGTTTCAATAGATTTTCAGTTTCGTCCTCGATTTTCTTGGACGTTTCAATGTTTGTGATAATTTCAGGATAGTTAGCTTTCACATATCGCAACAATTCCGCTTCGAATGCCAATACATCCTCAACTTGAATATCTGCTAAATAGCCTTTTGTACCAGCATAGAGGTTAATAACCATTTCAGCTACGCTCATTGGCTCATATTGGCCTTGTTTCAACATTTCAGTTAAACGTTGACCACGATCAAGTTGAGCACGTGTAGCCGCATCAAGGTCAGAACCGAACTGAGCAAAGGCAGCCAACTCACGATATTGAGCAAGGTCCAAACGCAATTGGCCCGCTACTTGTTTCATCGCTTTAGTTTGCGCACTACCACCTACACGGGATACGGACAAGCCTACGTCAACAGCTGGACGAATACCAGAGTAGAACATATCTGTACCCAAGAAAATTTGACCATCCGTGATGGAGATTACGTTTGTTGGGATATATGCAGATACGTCACCCGCTTGCGTTTCGATAATAGGCAACGCTGTAATGGAACCGCCACCAAGTTCAGGTGAAAGTTTCGCAGCGCGCTCTAATAGACGGCTGTGTAAGTAGAATACGTCGCCTGGATACGCTTCACGCCCTGGTGGACGGCGTAACAATAGGGACATAGCACGGTATGCAGCCGCTTGTTTTGTTAAGTCATCATATACGCATAATACGTGTTTGCCTTGGTACATGAAGTATTCACCCATGGCAACACCAGCGTAAGGAGCGATATATTGAAGAGGTGCACCAGTAGATGCACTAGCAGATACTACGATTGTATACTCCATAGCGCCTGCTTCTTCAAGCTTTTGTACTACACGAGCAACAGTAGATTCTTTTTGACCAATGGCTACATAAATACAAATAACATCTTTGCCTTTTTGGTTCAAAATAGTATCTAATGCAATCGCAGTTTTACCAGTACCACGGTCACCAATGATAAGTTCACGTTGACCACGTCCGATTGGTACCATCGCATCAATCGCTTTAAGACCTGTTTGTAAAGGTTCGTTTACAGATTGACGATCCGCAATACCAGGTGCTGGATGTTCCACAGGACGGCGTTCTGTAGCTTGGATAGCACCCTTACCATCAAGAGGTTGCCCAAGAGGGTTTACTACACGGCCAATCAAGGCATCCCCTGCAGGAACGTCCATAATTTTGCCAGTACGGCGTACTTGGTCGCCTTCTTTAATCAAGAAATCATCACCTAATAGTACGGCACCAACATTATCTAATTCTAAGTTCAAAACCAAGCCATATACGCCGTGAGGCAATTCTAACAACTCACCGGCCATGGCTCTTTCAAGACCATAAATATGGGCGATGCCATCCCCTACGTCGAGAACAGTACCCACGTCATCGACATTGAGGTCAACATCATAGTCCTGAATCTGCTGTTTGATTATAGCAGTGATTTCTTCAGGCTTCATTTTCATATATACCCATTCACCCCTATCTAATAGAGTTCGTTCTTAATAAAGATTTTTCTAATTCTTCTAAACGGCGAGCTACAGAGCCATCGATGCGTTTATCCCCTACTTGGATAATGATACCACCCATAATGGATGGATCTTGACGCACGGATAAGATGACATCTTTTCCTGTAACATCTCTTAGTTTAGCTTGTACAGATGCTTCTACATCAGCTGTGATTGGTTCTGCCACAGTTACAGTAGCTTCCAAAATACCACGAGCTTCACGTGATTTTTGAATAAACGCTGCAATAGCTTCCGCTATATAACGATGACGTCCACGTTTAATCATCACATAGATAAAGTGTAGAGCTACTTTGTCGATACTAGATTCAAAGATTCTACCAACAAGTTTAATCTTCGCATCTTCCGTAACGATTGGATTTTCAAGGAATGAACGAAGTTCAGGCTGTTCTGCCATAACGGAAGCTACATAGCCTAATTGCTCCTCCATGAGTTCCAAATTATTTTGTTCTTGAGCTAATTCAAACATAGCCGAACCATATTTATCTGCTACAATTTCTATGCTCATCGTATCACAACCCTATCGTTTTACTATCAAGTTGACGAATAGCGTCTTCGATCAATTTTGTATTAGTTTCGCTGTTCATATCTTTAGCAACAACTTTACCAGCCATAGCTACAGATAAGGAAACAACTTCATTGCGCAAGCTGTTCATAGCGCGATCGCGTTCAATAGCGATATCTTGACGAGCACGATTTTTTTCTTGTTCAATTTGTTCACGTGCTGTCGCTAATTGTTCGCGTGTTGTATGTTCTGCTTCTTGAACTGCTTTTTCAACAATTTGTTGTGCTTCTTGACGTGCTTTAGCAATTTGAGCAGCATAATCAGCTTTAAAGCCCTCTGCCTCTACACGAGCTTTTTCTGCAGCTTCTAAGTCTTTAGCAATTCGTTCTTTACGTTCTGTCATCATAGCCAATAATGGTTTATATGCAAAACGAGCTAATAGCCAAACTAATATAAAAAAGTTCAACATTTGAGCAAGAATCGTTCCAAGGCTTAAGTCAACCAAGGTTATTCCTCCTCGTTATTATCTGAATAACAAAATAAATGCTACTACTACACCGATGATAGGCATCGCTTCGATCAAACCAATCGCTACGAACATAGTAGACATCAATTGACCACGCAATTCAGGTTGACGCGTAATACCTTCAATTACTTTGCTAGATACAAGACCGTCACCGATACCTGCACCAATGGCACCACAACCTACTGCGATTGCTGCTGCTAATGCGAATAAACCTTGAGCTTCCATAATATACCCTCCGTAAAAAATTAATGTTCCTCACTAAGAGCCATCCCCAAGTAGGAGGCAGTAAGAACGGTAAAAATAAAGGCTTGAATAATGCCGATAAACAAACTAAAAGCAATCCATACCCATGGTACCGGCACAAACCAAGGCAAATTGTACAATACTTCTAAGAGAATTTCACCAGCTACGATATTGCCGAATAGACGGAAAGCAAGTGTAACTGGTTTTGCAATTTCTTCAAAGATATTAAGGATTAACAAAGCCTTATATGGTTGAACAAAATGATTGAAATAGGATAAGCCTTTAACTTTAATCCCCATAACCCATACCACTAATGTGCTACATAGAGCTAATGCAATTGTAGTATTAATATCGGATGTTGGTGATGTTAAAGCCTTAAACGTTGGCATTAAGCCCAGTTCGTTTCCTACAAAAATAAATAAGAAAAACGTAAATAACAAGGAACTCACCATCGGCCAATGACGACCTAAGTTCGGAGCTAATTGCCCCTCTAAGCCTTCCAATATAGATTCAACTATATTTTGCAAGCCTACAGGCACCAATTTTCGTCCCCGGGTGGCTAGTACTGTTATCAGTATTACAATAGCCATAGTAACCCATGTAGCAATTAAAGTATCCAAATTAAATGTCAACCCTAACCACTGCACGACTTCATGGTGTCCCGCATGTAATTCCACGTTCTCAACCCCTTCCATAGACATAATAAAAACCTAATATATTTACATTAATATAAATATAATATTATATGTATCATCATACATCGTTATAGATATATAATCAACAGTTGAAAGGTAAACAATTCTAATTACTCATAAATGTATTGTGTATAATGCATTATTGGAATATATCTATAATTTAACACACCATTAGATTAGAAATGTCGACTAAGCCACCAGTAAACAACATATAATGCGGGCTGAATAAGTGCCACACCAACAAACATGCTAATAGCCTCTATACCGGGAATCTTTAATCCTAAGACTACTAATGAACCTACTAACATAAGACGCCATATCATCTGTCTACGAGCTTTACGAACGGCTTTGTAAGGATCCCCGGATACAATGGATTGACCATGCAAAGCTAGACTTAGCAAGTAGAGTACCATTATAAAAATCCCCCAAAACCATCCCCATAGATACTGTTCTAGGCCACATAAAACTTGTATTATACCGCCTAAAAAGGCAATAAAAAAACAAGTCAGCAGCACACGCACTATGAATTTTACATATTGATTCATATATACCTCACTACTTAACTTGTTTGTATAACATATAAAAACCTGTTATGGCTCCAATAAGACCAAATACAATCATACATAACGGTTCAGTTCTAAACCAACTATCCAGTGTATATCCAATCCAAATGAAGCCACCTATACAGAAAATGAGTGTGAGCCCCGCTGATGTTGCCATAGCGAGGGCTTTCACAAGGTCCTTATCCATATTATTTACCAAATCGTTCAGGACGATTAGGATCGCCTAAGAACTCATGGCGCAACGCTTGGATGATGCGTTCAGATGCTTTGCCGTCACCGTAAGGGTTAACGGAGTTAGACATCAATTTATAAGCAGCTGTATTGCTCAACAATTCATGAGCCGCTGCATGTACTGCATCTTTATCAGTACCTACTAGGCGAACTGTACCAGCTTCAACAGCTTCAGGGCGTTCTGTTGTATCGCGCAATACAAGAACCGGTTTACCAAGGGCTGGCGCTTCCTCTTGAATCCCACCAGAATCAGTAAGAATCAAATAAGATTTAGCCATCAAGTTCGCAAATGGTTCATAATCAAGTGGATCGATTAAGGTAACACGTTCTACAGAACCGAGTTCCTCTTGCACCACTTGGCGAACCTTAGGATTCTTATGTACAGGAAACACAACTTGAATATCTTCAAATTCATTAATTAAATCGCGAATAGCTTGATATACGTGGCGCATAGGCTCACCCAAGTTTTCACGGCGATGTGTGGTAACAAGAACTGTGCGTTTTTCAGGATCTAGACCATTAATAGCCGCATCGTCGAATACATAATTGTCTTGTACCGTTGTATCAAGGGCATCGATAACAGTATTGCCTGTTACATATAGATGATCTGTATTTATATTTTCTTTTTTAAGATTGCTTTCAGAGCTAGAAGTCGGTGCAAAATGATAGGTCGCAATAGAACCAGTCAATTTACGGTTCATTTCTTCTGGGAACGGAGAGTAAATATCACCGGTACGAAGGCCCGCTTCTACATGGCCTACAGGAATCTCTTGATAGAAAGACGCCAAAGCACCTGCAAAGGTAGTTGTAGTATCACCATGAACGAGTACTACATCAGGTTTTGCTTCTTCTAGTACATCCTTAAGGCCTAGCAAGGCACGATTTGTCACATCGTACAAGGTTTGGCCTTGGCTCATAATATTTAAGTCGTAATCCGGGGTAATATTAAACAAGTTTAGTACTTGGTCGAGCATATCGCGATGTTGCGCCGTAACGGTTACAATCGGTTCCATATCTGGTGCTGCTTCTAATGCTTTCACAAGAGGAGCCATCTTGATAGCCTCAGGTCTTGTACCAAAGATTGTCATAACTTTTAACATAGTTGCCTCCAACATAGTAGGATAGAAAAAATGGGGCGCCTAGCGCCCCACATATGGTTATTCCTTATGGGAACCCTCTGATTCCTCTAAAGCTTTTGCCAATTCTTCACGATCAAAGGAAATAGTTTCATCTGAATCGCTGCGTTCAATTGTAGGACGTGGTAGTGGGTGTCCTGCTGCATCACTATGAGTAATAACACCAAGACGACGAGCCACAAAAATACTACCTAAGAAAATAACGAGTACCAATGCAATGCCAATCCATGCATTGACCTCAGCTACGATGACGGATACGCCACCGAAAAGAGCTGTTACGGCATACATCATCAATACAGCTTGCTTTTGAGTTAAGCCTTGCGCTAATAAGCGATGATGCACGTGACCTTTATCGGGTTTAAAAATTGGACGACCGCTAATTTTACGGCGTACAATAGCAAACAATGTATCAAGAATTGGTAGACCTAATACGATAGCCGGCACTACTAATGCAATAGTTGCCGCTGTTTTTACAGCGCCCATAACAGAAATAGCGGCTAATGTATAACCAAGGAGCATAGAGCCCGTATCACCCATAAAGATTTTTGCAGGGTTAAAGTTATACCGCAAGAAACCTACCGTTGCACCTGCTAAAGCAAGAGCAATACATGCCAGGTCAGTTTGACCAAGTTGTAATGTCATGGCACATACAGCAATACACGCGATAAAGGAAATGCCTGCTGCCAAGCCATCAAGGCCATCGATGAGGTTTACGATATTCGTAAACCCTACGATCCAGAAAATAGTCAATGGAGCAGCCCAATATTTAAGGTATACTACACCACCCCAAGGAAGGTTGATGAAATCTACACGAATATCATAAGCTACCAAAATAGCGGCTGCTATGATTTGGCCCATTAACTTAGTTTTTGGCTCAATCTGTTTAATATCATCCCAAATGCCTACAAGCACAAGAATAACAGTACCAAGTACAAAGCCAAATAGTTTATGATCATGTGGAATAGATCCATTAAAGAGGACCGATCCTACATAACCGAGAAAGATTGCTAACCCACCAAGTCGTGGAATAGCACCATGATGCACCTTTCGGGCATCAGGTTTATCTATTGCCCCTACAGCAACGGCAAAGCGTTTTACCAAAGGGGTTAGTGCAAAGGTTATGATGAGCGCTAGAGCAAAGGCCCATACATAATCAAGCACATAATCACTCATAAGATACCTCCAACAACTAGGTTGAAAAACGAGATTAGTTCGTTAAGCTACGAATAGGTGCAGGAATACGACCACCGCGAGCGATGAACTCAGCTGCACTATACGGACTCACTTCAATAATTGGGGCATAACCTAATAGCCCACCAAACTCAACAACCTCTCCAACAGTTTTTCCTGGTACAGGAATTACCCGAACTGCAGTTGTCTTATTATTAATCATACCGATAGCTGATTCATCTGCAATAATGGCAGAAATTGTATCAGCCGTTGTATCGCCAGGAATAGCGATCATATCAAGGCCTACAGAACATACACATGTCATAGCCTCTAATTTATCAAGTGTTAAACTGCCACAAGATACGGCATCAATCATACCCGCATCTTCAGATACAGGAATAAATGCACCACTGAGACCACCAACATGAGAGGATGCCATAAGGCCGCCCTTTTTCACTGCATCATTCAATAATGCAAGTGCTGCCGTAGTACCGTGACAACCACAAGAGGACAAGCCCATTTCTTCAAGAACATGAGCTACCGAGTCACCTACAGCTGGCGTTGGAGCCAAAGATAAATCGATAATACCAAACGGTTTACCAAGACGGCGAGATGCCTCTTGTGCTACCAATTGGCCTACACGAGTAATTTTGAAAGCAGTACGTTTAATAGTTTCTGCTACAACGTCAAAGGATTGACCACGAACAGATTCAAGGGCATGTTTAACAACACCTGGGCCAGATACACCTACAGAAATGGCGCTATCCCCTTCAGTGACACCAAAGAAGGCACCCGCCATAAATGGATTATCCTCAACAGGATTACAGAAAATAACCAGCTTAGCACAGCCAAGAGCATCATTATCCTTTGTTAGCTCAGCGGTTTTCTTAACGATGATACCCATGTCGCGCACTGCATCCATGTTGATACCAGTTTTAGTGGAACCTACCGCAACAGAGCTACATACGATATCCGTAGTTGCCAATGCTTCAGGAATAGAGTCAATTAAAATCCGGTCAGCTCGTGTAGCTCCCTTTGTTACAAGGGCAGAGAACCCGCCGATAAAGTTAACCCCTACGGCCTTTGCAGCGCGATCCATAGCTTCTGCTACAGGTACATAAGATGTTAAATCACTACCACCAGCCACTAGAGAAATTGGCGTTACAGAAATACGCTTGTTGATGATAGGAATACCGAACTCGCGCTCAATATCTTCACCTGTAGATACAAGGTGTTCTGCTTCTTTTGTAATGCGATCATAAATGCGATCACATAGCTCTTTACCAGATCTAGATGCGCATTCTAACAAGCTAATCCCCATCGTAATAGTACGAACATCAAGCTTGTTATCATGAATCATCTGATTCGTTTCCAAAATATTGTCGATAGATAACATAGTGCCTCCTATCCTACACGGTGCATGCTCAAGAAAATATCTGCATGCTGTGCACGGATTTCAACACCAAGTTCTTTACCTTGTGCATTCAAAGCCTCTTGGATAGATGTAAGATTTTTCATATCTTCAGACTTTGTTTCACACATCATAATCATATTGAAAACGCCATCAAGAATGGTTTGATTAATAGACATAATATTTACACCGTGGTCAGCAAGTACTGTACTGACCCCAGCTATGATACCAACGCGGTCAACACCGACAACGGTAACAACTAATTTCATAACATCACCTTTTCTAAGCACTACAAACTATATAGCCAATATAGGGCATTCAATAAACTATATTAATATATTATATCACATTTATTACTTTTAGACGGTGAAATCTTTATGAGATTACACTTCATCAGACAATGCAGCGGTTACGATTTCTTCACCTGCCGTTAAGAGTGCGATAAGACCTTTATCCCCTTTATAGCTTTCACCATAAATTTTATATAGATCTTCAGTTCCAGAAGGACGAGCCACAAACCAACCGGTTTCTGTTTCTACGCGCACACCATCGATAGGCATATCCTTGTACAAGGACGTAGTGCGTACATTCGTAATAGCATCTCCATCCACCTCTGTAGCTGTAATGGAGCTGGCATTTAACTGTTTCAACTTAGCCTTAGCTGCCTTCGTACAAGCCGCATCAATACGACCAAAACGAGGGTCTCCACAACCTTCGACAATATTGTTATACAGTCTATCTACAGTAGCGCCCATTACAGCGTACATTTCCATGGCCAATAGAGCCATTACCATACCATCTTTATCGGTAGTCCATACGGTACCGTCTTTTTTGAGGAATGATGCACCAGCAGATTCTTCGCCACCGATTCCAATTTCGCCATCAAATAATAAAGAGCTGAAATATTTAAAACCTACAGGTACTTCATAAACAGGAATATCTTTTACGGCCGCCCATTTATCAATCATTGTAGTACAAACAACGGTTTTACCTACCCCTTTATCCTTCCAACCACGCGTTGTAAATAGATAATCCGCAGCAGTTACAAGGAATGCATTTGGAGAGGTAAGACCATCCGCACTAACGATACCATAGCGGTCATAGTCAGGATCATTACCTACGGCCAAATCATAGTTACCGATTTGCTTGATAACGTCGGCCATGGCATATTCAGAGGAGCAATCCATGCGAACCTTGCCATCATGGTCATACGTCATAAAGCTAAAGGTTGGATCGTACTCATCATTGATAATATCCATATTGAGATTATAACGCTCTTTAATAGCGCGCCAATAACCAAGACCACTACCGCCAAGAGCGTTTACAAGAACCTTCGGTTTAGCACATTGAATAGCTTCCATATTAATGATAGAAGATAATTCTTCAACATATAAACCTTTATAATCATATGGAACTTGTCGGTCTGGTTCAATATTATCGATACTAATCCGTTTGAACCCTTCTAATTCACAGTATGCACGCACATACTCATTAGCGCGAGTTTCAATCCACTTTGTAACAAGAGTATCCGCAGGGCCACCATTCGTCGCATTATACTTGATACCACCATTATCTGGAGGATTATGGGACGGTGTAATCACAATACCATCCGCCTTATGATCGTGGCTTTCATTATAGCGAATAATCGCGCGAGACACAGATGGAGTCGGTACGAAATCCATATCCGCATCAACCATAGCCATCACGCCATTACCAGCGAGCACCTCTAGCACAGTTATTAGGGCAGGCTGAGACAATGCATGTGTATCTTGCCCAACAAAGAGTGGACCAGTAGCGCCAAATTGGCCACGGCCATCACAGATAGCCTGCGTAATAGCCGCTACATGTAAATCCGTGAAAGTACCATTTAAGGATGTACCACGATGGCCAGATGTACCAAAGGATACTAGTTGTGTCGGATCTGTAATATCCGGTGCATTATCAAAATAAGCATCCACAAGGGTTTGCACATCAATAATATCTTGTTCTTGTACAGGCGTACCTGCTAATTTGTGAGCCATAGGAACCTCCTAACCTCATCATGAGAGAATCTCTCTCGAATTATTAATTTTATATTTTTACAATCAGATACAAGTAATCTACAAAATGTATATAAAATTCACCAAAATATTATATTTACACATAATTAATATAAGATGACAAAGAACAACGATTTCAATAAAAATATTATTTAATTTGTTATTTTTTACTTCTATAGCTGTTTTATTTGTTATCTGTTACAACAGCAGTAGCATCTTGAGCTATTGTGCCTTGTGCTTTCAACTGATTGGTTACCTCAGTAGGCAAAATAGGACGAGTAAAACCTTGTCCAATAACCTCTTGAGCATCGGTAATTAAGATAAATACATTTGGATCTGCTTCTTCAATAACCTCTTTCAATTTGTTAACTTGTAACAGGTTAACCGCTACCATAACAATATTTTTGGGCGTTCGAGTATAGGCTCCAACACCTTCGATGATTGTTGCGCCACGACCTACCTTGTTGATGATACATTCGCAAACATCATCAGTACGATAGGTGATGATGAAAGCAACCTTTCGTTGATTGAAACCGATAACAACCTTATTGGTAATAATAGTGTATACATACACACTAATAAGTGTTACCGCTACTGCTTCAAGACCGACAACGCCTACAGCAGCTAATAGAATGGCACAGTTGATGGCACTATTAATGGATCCCATTTGAAGGCCATAATATTTTCGAACAATAAGAGCAATTGGATCAAGACCACCTGTATTACCGCCTACACGGTAGACAATACCAAGACCTACACCAGTCGTAATACCGGCCATCATGGAACTCAGCAAGGGATCCTTAATAATTATGTCATACTGCAGGAAATCAAAGAGATCAATCATCCAAGATAACATGAGTGTCCCGTATAGCGTCTTTACTACGACACGTGTTCCAAGCCATTTCCAAGCAGCCCAGAATATAGGAATATTTAAAATCATATTCCAAGAACCAACGGATAAACCCGTTACATAATATAAAATCAAACCGACCCCACTAATACCAGTACTAACTAGTTTATGGGGCAATACAAAAGTATCAATACCGGCACCAAATATGGCACATCCAACGGCGACCATAAGGCATTGATACACAACATCTTTATACTTGGCGAACATAGCTCCCTCCAAATTGCCATTTCACTATAAATATTCTATAATGAACTAACTAAACTATACGCTATTTACAATACTATTAAGAATTGAACAACATGTGTATACAAAATCATCATAAACCACTTAATGGTTATTTTCAATCACTTTATAACAGTATAAAATAAACATATAAACTGCATATATTATGTACATTATGAACGAGGCTATTATGAGTAAAAGTTTTGAGCAACTCGGTTGCAGTAAAATCAACATCGGTCTGGCTATTACAGGTAAGCGTGACGACGGCTACCACGATATCGATTCCATTTTCCAATCCATTCGTCTTAGCGACTCTATTTATTTTGCTAAACACCATTCCGTAGTGTTTTCTGGAGGTGCTCCAGAGTTGCCAGACTATATGCAAAAACTGGTAACCTACGACGAAGACAATTTAGCGCTCAAAGCGTTGCGCGCAGTACAAGCCTATACAGGTTGTAAGGCAGGTGCTGCCATTCATTTATTAAAACGCATTCCTATTCAAGCAGGTCTCGGCGGTGGCAGTGCAGATGCAGCAGCCATGCTATTAGGACTCAATCGCTTCTGGGACTTACGCCTCACTCAAGAGGAGCTGTTAAAAATCGGTGCCACCCTCGGCTCTGACGTACCATTTCTATTGCAAGGTGGTACAGCACGCGGCACAGGTCGCGGCGAAATACTAACCTATAAACAATCGCCAGACCCGCACTGGTTATTACTCGTTAAACCAAAGGTATCTGTTTCTACAGCAGCTGCTTATGGTCGCTTTAACGGTAAATCAGAAGCCACTAAGGAAACAATTGATACTGTATTAAGACACGTTGAAAACAACGACTTGACATCTGCTTTCACTAGTAGCGCCAATACCTTTGAAGAACTATTATTCCCAGATCACGAAGAGCTTGTAATCTGTAAAGAGTTCTTTACAAGCCGTGGATACCCAACCATCATGACTGGCAGCGGTCCAACGATGGTAGTATTACTTAATAAACCAATGGAGGCATTGCAGCTCCAAGAGGAAATTAAAGCAGCTGGCCACGATTGGCTTTCCCTCATTACTAAAACATGTACACAGGAGGACTTACCATGACAAAACGGTTACAACCTATACGACTCGATGCGTATAAACCACTGAGAGAAGTTGTAAGTGAAACATTGCGTCAAGCCATCCAAGATGGTGTGTTAAAGCCTGGTGAACGTCTCATGGAAATCCCTCTCGCTGAAGAGTTGGGGGTGAGCCGCACACCGATTCGCGAAGCCATTCGTAAATTAGAACTAGAAGGCTTTGTCGTTATGGTTCCTCGTCGTGGTACTTACGTTGCTAATATTTCTTTAAAAGATATTACCCAAGTATTTGAAATTCGATCGGCCCTCGAAGAATTAGCCGCAGGTCTTGCAGCAGAACGCATCACCGAAGAAGAAATTGAAACCTTAGAACGAATGCTCGTGGAAATCGGCGACCACATGGAAAATAAAGACATGGATTCCGTCGTAGCTGCGGATGTAGAGTTCCACGAAGTGCTATACCGTGCATCTCGTAACGAACGATTAGCGGACATCGTCCACAACTTGCGTGAACAAACCTACCGCTTCCGTAGTTTCTCTATGAACCAACCTGGTCGACTTAGAAAAACATGGGAAGAACATCGTCAACTTGTAGAAGCAATTGCTACTCATAATGCCCCACAAGCTCGTAAACTTGCAAGAATTCATATGGAACATTCTGAACAAACCCTATTACAAGGTATGGAAGAGTCCCAAGAATTCGGCCATTCACAGAAGTAATACACAACTACATACGAAAAACATAAAATCACAGCTCTTTTGGCTGTGATTTTGTTTTTTGTATCCAGTATTATGCATTTCTCTCATATCCTTTTAACCCCCATATTAATTGAACTTTTAAAGTTTTCCTGCCTAAGTTATAAATTTTTTTACGAAACCTAGTACTGAATTAGCATAGCTTTTAGTCATAATACCATGTCTTTTTTACATACATTCGTTGTATAATTTATTCTAAAGGCGTGCGATTTATATGGCTTTATTTAGAGAAAGGACTGATACTCAATGCAAGCCCAGTTAAACGCTGCAATATCTATGATCAATGGATATTTGTGGGATTATCTTATTATCTTCATCCTCATCGGTGCAGGTCTTTATTTCACATTTACAACTAAATTCGTACAAATTCGATACTTAGGTGAAATGATTCGACTCATTGCAAGTAGTGCAGGTGAAAAAACAGAAAAGAATCATATCTCTTCATTCCAGGCATTCTGTGTAACGACTGCATCTCGTGTAGGTGTTGGTAACATCGCAGGTATCGCGATTGCCGTAGTAATCGGTGGTCCTGGTGCAATCTTCTGGATGTGGGTAATCGCCCTTCTAGGTGCATCCACAGGTTTCGTAGAATGTACATTGGCCCAAATTTACAAAAAACCTCTATCTAATGGTGGTTTCTATGGTGGCCCTGCATACTACATCAAACAAGGTCTTAACAGCTCTGCTTTCTCCGTTCTATTTGCAATCCTTATTACAATTACATTCGGTTGGATTTACAACTCCGTACAAGCTAATACATTAGCAGCATCCTTGGTAACTCTTGATGTACCTGCTTATATTTCTGGCGGCGTAGTAGCTGCTTTAATGCTTGTTATCGTATTCGGTGGCTTAAGCGCAGTTGCAAAAGTTGCAGAAATTTTAGTTCCAGTAATGGCATTTGCTTACATCGGCACAGCATTATACGTTATGATTACTAACATTACACAATTGCCGCATGTATTCTATTCCATATTCTCTAACGCTTTCACACTTGATGCAGCTGGTGGCGGTCTCTTTGGTACCGTTATGATGACTGGTATCAAACGTGGTCTCTTCTCCAACGAAGCTGGTCAAGGTTCCGTTCCTAATGCGGCGGCTACAGCTACTGCAAACCACCCAGTTGAACAAGGTTTAATCCAAGCGTTCGGCGTATACTTAACAACATTCATCATCTGTACAGCATCCGCGTTCATCGTTCTTATTATTGGCGATTACACAACTACAGGTCTTACAGGCGTTGCATTGGTACAATATAACTTAGCTCAAGAGCTTGGTCCATGGGCTCCATATGCAATGGCATTGTTCATCGTTATGTTCTCCTTCAGTTCCCTAGTTGGTAACTACTACTATGGCGAGATCAACATTACTCACCTTACAGATAAAAAGATTTATCTTAACCTCTTCCGTATTGGTGTAGTAGCAATGGCTTACATTGGTTCCGTTGCATCCCTTGAACTTGTATGGAATGCTGCCGATTTATTCATGGCTTTCCTTATTCTTACTAACATAACAGCTATCGTATTGCTTAACAAACAAGCAGTTGCTGCACTTGCTGACTACGTAGATCAAAAACGCCGTGGCATCAAAGTCCCTGTATTCAACAAAAAAGTACTACCTACTCAAGAAGGTTTAGTATGGTGGGGCGATGGCCAAACTACAGACAGCACTGCTGCTGAAAAACATTAATCAATCGATTAATTAAATCATTACACACATAAGGGTCCTTATTCCTCCGAATAAGGGCTCTTATTTTTTTGTGAAAGCTTTTAATTTACATACTAATCTCGGTCAACTAAAAGAAATTTATACACTACGCCAAAACTACTAAAGCAAATTTATACATTAAATCGAAATAACTGAGCAATTTTATACACTAGCCGCAGAAGGCTAAAGCAATTTTTTCTCCTTTAATAGCAGTGAGTAAAATCACAGCATTTATCTATATTTTTACTTACTTTCAAAGATTCAAAACTATAGAATATATTTAAAAAAACTAAAAGGGTATTATGTATACAACGTCGAATACATAAGTATGTGAAAATTTAGCACAATTAATAAATTTACTCTGATATTCAGGAGGCAATTATGAGCGGTTACAACCCATATGAAAACATGCTAAACACTTTAGACGTAGCAGCTGAGAAACTCGGCTACTCTCGTAGCGATTACGAAGTATTACGTCATCCAGAACGCGAATTAAAGGTAGCAGTACCTCTTCAACTAGATAATGGTGAAGTTCGCGTATACGAAGGCTATCGTTGCCAACACTCCACATTACGCGGCAGTGCTAAAGGTGGTCTTCGCTTCCATCCAGATTCCGATGAAAACGAAGTTCGTGCATTGGCAGCTTGGATGACTATTAAAAATGCTATCGCTAACATCCCTTACGGTGGTGGTAAAGGCGGTATCAAAGTTGATCCTAAAACTTTAAATCCTCGCGAATTAGAACGCTTAACTCGTAACTTTGTACGTCGTATTGCTCCAATCATCGGCGTTAATACTGACGTTCCAGCTCCAGACGTAAATACAAACTCTCAAATCATGAGCTGGATCGCTGACGAATACAGCACATTAAAAGGCGAATGGAGCCCTGGTATCGTTACTGGTAAACCTATTGAAGTAGGCGGTTCCTTAGGACGTAATGAAGCGACTGGTCGCGGCTGTCTCATCGCTTTACAAAGTTACTTAGCTAAGAAAAACCTAGACATCAAAAACCTTACTGTAGCAGTTCAAGGCTTCGGTAACGTAGGTTCCGTAGGTGCTCGTCTTATCGCTCAAGCAGGCGCTAAAGTTGTTGCTATCGGCGACGTAAGCGTTAACATCTACAACCCTAACGGTATTGATGTGGAAAAAGCATACGAATATGCTAACTCCCATGGTCGTTCCCTTGAAGGTTACAGCGAACCAGGTATGACTACAATTGGCGCTCAAGAATTATTGGCTCAACCAGTTGATGTATTGTACATGGCAGCTCTTGAAAACCAATTGAACAAAGATAACATGGAAAACATCCAAGCTAAAATCATCTTGGAAGGTGCTAATGGCCCTACTACTAATGATGCAGATAAATACTTCTATGAAAAAGGTATCGACATCATCCCTGACGTTCTTGCTAACGGCGGCGGCGTAGTTGTATCCTACTATGAATGGGTACAAAACAAAGCAAGCTTCTACTGGACTGAAGAAGAAGTTAACGAAAGATTAACTAAAAACATGCAAAATAGCTTCGAAGCTGTTTGGGAAATGCAACATAAATACAATGTACCACCTCGTCAAGCAGCGTACATGGTTGCTCTTGAACGCCTCGTAGTTGAAACTAGATGGCGCGGTTATAACTGCTAATCCATTCTACCTCCATAACATTTAGCCATAAAAAAGGCGTAAGCTCATTTGAGCTTACGCCTTTTTGTATACCTATAAATCTTTTTATTTATCTATTTTATTTGAAAGCGCCTACCAACGCAGCCACACTAGGACGGCTGATCAATGCCTTCACTAAAACAGAGCCAAGAACGGCTGGGATTGTTTGACCTACGATAAGGTTCAATACTAATGGCCAGTATGGAAGGCCAAGCAACGGGCTAAGCCATAACGGCACGCATAATGCAGGTACAAAGATAATAGGAAGCATCGCCCACCAAGCGCTAAGGCCAATTTTACGCATACCTACGATAATACCTGTTGTTAAAATACCGACGCCAAAGCCGCCCATCATATCGAGGATACCAAGACCACCGAACAGGAAGTTAGAAATGAGGTTGCCAATCCCCATTGGAATTACCAAAAACGGAAAGGCATAAGCAAGTGCATATAATGATGTTGCTATACGAATTTGGTACGCTCCGAAAGAAATGCTTTGCGTTAAATATAGTACAACGATGTACAATGCCACAATCATGGCTGAAATAGTTAATTTACGTGTAGTAATCATAACACTCACCTCCTCAAATAAAAAAAGCATGGCAAAACTACCATGCTAAAATGCTTATGAATTTCCGTAGTTTTGTTTAGAGACAGGATGGTTTCAAACTGTCTTATTTAGTTGTCGCCTTTAGGCAGTTCTAATATTAACATATATCTAATATTTTCGCAATCAATTTCGTTGTAGGCGGACTTATATGTAAATCTACTATTAGTGTTAAGTTGGTAAGGACGGGGTGTCAGGAGATACCTTTCCTCATCGCTCCACTGGCTATACGGTCATCGGCCTAGGGCCTCGACCTGCCAAAGTCGCTCTTTGAAAAGGTATCTACCACCACTGCGAATTTAGAAAATCAATGTTACGGATATTAGTAATTCTAAAGGCCGCTTTAACTCAGCATCCTCCAAATGATAAATAATATGAAGTATATTACTCATCAAAGCGCCTCAACTAGTCTAAGCCAGTTGAGGCGAGCTAGTGACATATAAGTCCACCTAATCCCCAATATACTATCTTATCTATTAGAATATATAGCAAAGTAGCCGCCTAAATGGCGGCTACTAATATAATCCAGTTTTAGTGGATGTAGAGAAGTTCTATTATTGTGCTGGGTCTTCGACGCCGTTAGCGCGGAATGCTTCGGCTCTGTCGATGCAGGTGCCGCAGTGGCCGCATGGTTTGTCGCCGCCTTCGTAGCAGGACCATGTTAGGTGGTACGGAACGCCTAGGCGTAGACCTTCTTTTACGATGTCTGCTTTATTGGAGTTGATAAATGGTGCTTCTAGGGAGCATTCTTTACCAGATCCTTCAAAGATGGCGTCGCCCATGGATTTGTAGAAGTGTTCTGTACAGTCTGGGTATGCATTGCCAGCCGCATCATCGCTATGGGCACCGTAGTAAATATAGCCGCAGTCTAGAGATAAGGCTAAGGAAGCCGCCGCAGATAGGAATAGACCATTTCTAAACGGCACATAGGTGCTAACTGTGCCTTCTCCTTCTGCCTCTTGTTGTTCTTTATAGGAGCCTTGAGGAATTTCTTCACTAGATTGTGTTAATAGTGAACAGTTACTGAAAGCAAATAGTTTGGTAACGTCCATGGTTTTACCTTCAATACCATAGTATTCTAAAATAGCTACGGCCGCTTCTAGTTCTTTACTATGTTTTTGACCATATTGAATGGATAAAGGCACTACATTGTCTTTGCCAAATCTTTCAATAGCTAGCGCTAAACATGTAGTACTATCTACACCACCGCTGAATAAGACAATAGCCTTTTGTTTTTGTGCCATAAGGTCTCCTTTCACTATTACAACAGCCCCATCCTAAGATGAGGCTGTAGATTATACTTTCAATATATTATAAATCGATATCTAATTCTACTGGGCAGTGATCAGAGCCAAAGATTTGTTGGTGAATTTTAGCTTCTTGAATTTTATCGTCAAGACGTTTAGAGGTAATGAAGTAGTCAATTCTCCATCCTGTATTCCGCTCACGAGCTTTGCCCATGTAGGACCACCAACTATATTGCTCAATTGCATCTGGATAGAGGTGACGGAATGTATCTGTGAAACCAGCACCTAACAGTTCTGTCATTTTTGCACGCTCTTCATCAGAGAAGCCTGCATTTTTACGGTTTGTCTTAGGATTTTTAAGATCGATTTCTTGATGCGCTACATTGAGGTCACCACAGAGAATGACTGGTTTTTTCTTATCTAATTCAAGCAAATAGTTGCGGAATGCATCTTCCCAAGTCATACGGTACTCAAGACGAGCCAATTCACGTTGGCTATTTGGTGTATAGCAGCATACTAAATAGAAATTGTCATATTCAGCAGTAATAACACGGCCCTCTTGATCGTGTTCTTCAATGCCGATACCATTAGTTACGGACAACGGTTTAATACGCGTAAATACAGCAGTACCACTGTAGCCTTTTTTCACAGCGCTATTCCAATATTGCTCATAACCTGGCAACTCCAAAGAAATTTGTTCTGGTTGCAATTTCGTTTCTTGCAAACAGAAAATATCTGCGTCTAATTCGTTAAAGGATTCCATAAAACCCTTTGTGACAGCGGCGCGTAGACCGTTTACATTCCAAGAAATTAATTTCAATTCTTACTCCTTTCCGATACTTCGCATCAATCTAATACGTTTCACCTTATTCAACTTGGTGAAAGTCTCGTTTACAAAAAATAAGGTTTTACTTGATTTGCACTTAATCTATGCTAAATATAAGCTAATCTAAGGGTTATATTATGACTATATTACTGCTTTTTATGTTTTTTTGCATGCCTAGCTTCAGCACGAGCCTTGCGCGCATTTTCGTTGGCTTTAAGGTCGCTTTCACGTTTCTCACGGAAATAATTAGCCACCGTAGACAAAATAAGAACAACCAACACAGTAACATTAAACATACCTGGGCCAAAATTATAGATATGATAACACATATAGGCAAAGGCAACAACCGTTAACAATTGCTTTAAAAGATTCATTTGACCTCCTATGTTAGTTTAATGTTTCTACACCTGTATTAAGTGGGAACCCATCATACGTTACCCAGTCACTAGAGCTACCAACATATAATGCAGATTCCAAGCCCACTTCGCTCATAGTTAATAATGCATTACAAGCTGTAACACCAGAACCGCAATAGGTTACAACAGGTCGATTTTGATAAATTTCATTATAATACTCAGCCTCTAAGTCTTTTACAGACTTCGGACCATCGACAGTATAGCCACTTTCATAGAAATGATTAACAGCACCAGGAATATGTCCTGTCATGCCATCCATCGTATCTACTTGTGATCCATCGTAACGGAAAGGCGCACGAGCATCGATGATAACATGGTCACCACTTTCACTAGCCTTGAGTACCTCATCACGACTCATCACCATATGCGTTTGCAATTCATAGTTAAAAACAGACGGTTCTGTAGGTAACGGAGTTGGTTCTTTAGTTAGATCATGACCTTCCTTAACCCAACGCTCAATACCACCAGACAATACGCGCACATCAGTTAAACCCATGTAGCGCAACATCCACCAAAGGCGTCCCGCCAAGAAGAGCCAAGAGTCATACACAACAACCTTGGAATCACGAGTGATACCATAAGACTCAAATGTATGAGCCAAACGCTCCATATCTGGCAATGGATGACGACCACCATGCTCGCCCAAAGGACCTGTTAAATCCTTATTTAAATCCACCGCGTAAGAACCTTTAATATGGCCTTTTTTATAATCTTGATAGCCTCGAGCATCTAAAATAATGACCTCATCGAGACAAGCTAACAATTCATTAGGAGTGATAAAATTTGACATAGGTACTCCTTTCATATAATTATATCGAAAAATACAAATCTGATAATATTATTATATACGAGTACAAGAGGATATACAATTTATTTTGGTATAGTGAAAGTTACAATTGCTAAAAGATATACATATAAAAAGAACTATATGGCATATATCAGCCATATAGCTCTTTTTCCCATATACTCTTTTTTATTTTATCTAGGTTACATTTCACAACAACGTCTGTATTGCACTTGTCATTTGTTATTTTAACTTAATAATCTAATCGGAATTTATTACCACAACGCAAGCAAATATAACTACGTTCCCAATCTCTTCGCAATTGTGGATAAACCGTTCTATTCCAAACAGTACGACGATGTATAGCATATATTAAAATAGCATACGCCCCAATATAAAGAAGTAGAGACCAATTACTCTTACTTAAACCTGAGACCAAAAGCACAAGTCCAAGACCAAAATAAATTCCCAAGGTCCCCATTATAAAAAGACTTGTTGTAGATTTTTTCTTTGGAGGGGTCGCCATCATAGAAAGTACTGTTTGTTGGGTGCCTACGGTATTCCCAACACCAACACCTACTCGGCCACTCATACCAACACCTACACCAGTAGTAACCCCACTTACATCAGAAAATCCACTTGCGTAAGCAATATTATAGCTTTGAATATTTTCCGATTGACAATATGGACATTCAAACACACTCTCACTCATAAGGCTCTCCTATTTAATCTCAAATTATTGTAATCGGACTTATCCTACTAATCCTTAATGAGATATTAATGAGAGTCACAATAATTTTTAATTCTATTATAGTTATATGGCAATATATAAAATAATCTCAATACCTATTCCCAATTAACACTAATCGTAGTACAATATTCTGATTGGTTTTTATATTAGGAGGCGATTAGCATGGTCAAATTTAATACTAGCAAAAAAGAAATAACATTAGAAGAAATTCAAAATATTACTACGCCACTATTCAAAAAATATGGTTTTAAATCAGCTTATTTATTTGGTTATTATGCCTCTAACACAACAATTATCGATATTGATATAGAATTTATGGTAGAAGACTCTGATAAAACTGAAGAGTTAGATATGTTAGACTGGTATGATATGATTGATGATTTTGAACATAAGCTTCAACTACCTTGTCAAATCACAGATATGGATATTCTAAAATCTGATAATCATAACTACCTAAAGAAAAAATATTACGATAAATCTATTTTAATTTATAAGGAAAATTGAAGTAGCTCAACAAAGGGCCAGTAACAAAAGCTATATCTGATCCAACTAATTTTTGCAATTTCGCAAAATTAGGATGATACCTTCTAAATTGATCACCATCAATGACTAATAAATTATTATTCAATCTTTCTTTTGCTAACTCTACAAAAACGGATTTACCAGCACCAGGTGTTCCACCAGTAACAATACCTTCTGGTTTATCTACTGGTGATAATGCATTATATTTTTTGTAATTATATCTTTCCAGATTTTTTCAGTAGCTTCTAAGGCCTCTTTCTCTATAAATGATTGTAAATCTTTTACTTTATCTATATTATCCATTATTAAGGCCTTCTAATATTACTTGCTTATCTTTTATAAATTTTATCTCTTTTTGATACTCTATGTCTTCTGGTTTTAATCCATATAATTCGTCTCTTTTATAAATTAAAGATAATCTATCTGGGTTCTCAAATTCAACAGTTTTAGAAGTTAAGCCTAAAATATGTGAAATAAGTTCGATTAATACATCCTTTTCCATAAATGTAGCCATAATAATACCTCTTTTCACTAACAAAAACAAATATTATCCACAAAAGTTATATTAGTTACTAATACTTTCTAATATAGCTTTTTTTTCTTCTTAAATTGCAATATGAAATTGAACACTCTGTAAATCCATAACTTTATTAACTTC
>OBRJ01000245.1_pt1 | contig 42906 bp, 46 predicted proteins | sample 1494831 | NCBI WGS metagenome assembly OBRJ01 (sample SAMEA3360658, study PRJEB22359) | human gut metagenome | biome: ENVO:urban biome; feature: ENVO:human-associated habitat; material: ENVO:feces | place: Bangladesh | collected 2011
GTCGCTTAAAAGCCCCACTGGGGCTTTCATTGCTCCGCTTCGCTGCGCAAACGCGAACAACGCTCTTTTTGCTCTGCACAAAATCCTGCATCGTTTGGCGTAAAATTGGCGTATGGCGTAGTTTTCGCTGGAAATTCATCAAAAGAAAAAGCCTGAAACTTTTCGTTACATCAAGAAGTTTCAGGCTTTGCTTTTCTTAAATTGGAAATTTACTGGTCGATGGGCTTCATCGTGGGGATGTGGCAAGAACTGGCTCTGTTATCGTCCGTCAGACTCCAACAACGTCCACGAAGTAAACCCTCTTTTCAATGAACCCGCCAACAAGCTCCAACAGCGTCCACGAAAGTTGTGTACAGTTTTGGTCACAGCCCTTTTTTGACGGAACCTGACGGAAACCGCGATAACCGCTGTTGTTCTCTGTTAATCCATTATAAACGAGATGTGCTTCTTTGTCCAGCAGAGAGGAACATTTCTGTTATTTTGAATCTATGCCTTACCGCACAAGCAATGCGCTTTGCAGAGAGGTCATGGATTCTTTCTTTTTCTCTTGGGTTGCTTCTGCGTATACATCCATTGTGGTGGAAATATCCGCATGACCCATGATTTCCTGAATGACCTTCAGGTTGGTTTCGTTCTCGCAGAAGCGAGTGCAGAATGTGTGCCGCAGGATATGGCAGCTAAACTTTGGCAGAAGAACCGGGTCACGATTTTCTTCCTTCGCCTTGGATTCTTCTTCCTTATTATAGTCTGCACAAATCGAGCGGATAGTGCGGTTGATGGCATTGGGGAGATAAACCTTTCCATCGCCAGTGCAGAAAACAAAGCCGGAGTACCCATCAATTTCATCGGTGCAGAAACCAATGACCTTTTGATACTGGTATTCTTCCAGAAAGGCATCGAACACTTCATCAATCATTGGAATAATGCGGATGCCAGCTTTCGTTTTGGGCGAGTTTACATGGTTGGTGCAAGTGCCATCTTCCTGCACACGATAAACAAGATTGTGGTTGATGCTGATCGTGCGGTTCTTGAAATCAACATCCTGCCACCGCAGACCTAACACCTCGCCAATGCGACAGCCAGTACCAAGCATTACGGTAAACAACGGGAACCATCCGCGATACTCTTCGCTATTGGCGATGTAATTGGTAAACGCACGCTGTTCGGCAACAGTCAGAGCATGACGCTTTGTCTTTTCCCAGCAGTGGCTCTTCTTAATTTCAGCCATAACGCCCTCCGTGGGATTCAAGCGCAGCAGTCCATCGCGGACAGCCATTGTAAAGGTTGGATGCAAAAGTGTATGTACGATTTCCATACTGTTGGGCTTGAATCCTTTTTCTAAAATCAGTGAGTAATAGAATTTCTTAATATCGCTGTACTTGATTTTGCTGATACGAAGTTTTCCAAAACCATCTCGAACATAATGGTTATACATATATTTATAGTTCGTCATGGTGGACTGCTTCAGATCATACTTTTGAGAAATGTATTCGTCAAACAGTTCGTTCAGCGTGATACGCTCGGCACGATCAGGGTCAAGGCCATCCTCGATTGCTCTGCGGATTTTTACTTCCTTTTTTCTAAGTTCGCTCAACTCCTTTGCATAGACCGATCTGTGTTCGCCACGGAGCGTAGTGTAGCGGAACACATAACGGCCATCCTTTCGCTGCGATTCACCCTTCTTCAGGGAGTAACCACGAGAATCTTTTCTTGTTGCCATTCTTCTCACCTCGTAAAATTCGATTTAAGGAGAACAGTCATATCCTGATGACGGTCTATGTAGTACGTTACGTCCGTCCTGCTCTAAGGATACACAAGTTGCTCCTGTCCTGCAACGATGCCGCAAAAGTAATTTTATTGAGTGGTTCTCCAATATGTAATACTCCGTAGAACGGAGTACTCTGTTTCACATTCTAAAGGTATCCAAATATTCTTCAAAGATTTCCAGATTCACAAGGACAACGCGCCGGATTTTGTAAATCGCACCGGCTTCTTTAGCAAGTTCCTCAAATGTATGCAGTCCCATTGAGTACAGCTCGGCACCTTCTTGATAGCGGACGAATTTTTTCTTGCCAGCCTTTACCATAGGCTCCAGCTCTCTGACTTCGGTTCGTGCAAATGCCATATATCTACCTCTTTTCAGTTTCTGTTCTTTTCATCTCCAATTCGTACTTATCGAAAGCGACTATCCTATTTGTTTATTCCAAGACTTTTCAGAAGAGCTTCCTCAATTTGCTTCATTTCCCATTCGCTTGTCAGCCCCATGAAATTGTTGATACGTTCTTTATCTATCGTGAAAATCTGTTCCAACAGCACAACAGATGGTCGGCTGAAAGCGGGGTTTTTGTCAATAAGAACGTGCGTTGGCTGATTAGGCTTTTTGGAAATACGTGAGGTCACAGCAGCTACAATTACGGTCGGAGCGAACTTGTTTCCAACATCATTTTGAATAATGATGACAGGACGCTTTCCACCTTGCTCTGAGCCGTAATGTGGATCAAGGTCAGCAAAATAAATCTCGCCACGTCGAAAGCCAAAATTCTTAGTCACATAAACGATAGCGGTCAACCCCCTTTTCGCTATGTAGGCAAAGACCGTTCTCCCGGACGGTCTTTGCAGTGAGAAAGGAAAACTGCCATGAGCATGAAGCGTTTTACTGTTTAATGGGAAGGCTCTTGGTACGGCTGGAGCCGTTGTAGGCTTTCAGAATCTGATGCATATACTTTTGATAGTTCGGTCCGCTCATGGCCTGACCGCTGCGATAGATTGTCACGGGGCTTGTACGCTTGAGCTGACGAATTAACCGCACCGGGTCGTATTCGTGATCGTACAGAGCGATGAAACGGACAACGCCTTGCAGTACCTCGGATCGAAGCGAATCAATGTCGCCTTCCCATGCTTCGGCCAGAACACGGAGAGCCTCCGTATAAATGCGTTCGCCATGCTGCCGATACTCACCAAAGGCCGTAGCGATGCAAGCGATTTTCCATTTTGCATGGCTCTGATTGAAGCTCAGGCCAAATCCAGCACGCTGGGTAGCACTCTGAAATGCGATGGCTTCCGGGTCGCCGCCATGAATTTTGGCGCGCAGCTTTGCACCTGCCGTAAGCGGTGCCGAGATACCCGTCTGCTGTGCAAACAGCAGGGCTTCTTCCTGTTCGGTCAAGCCAGAGTACACCTTGCAGACGATGTTGAGATCAGCATTGTTGTTCAGCAGCTTGCGGGCAGCGATGGTGTGCTGACCATCAAAGACATAGTAGTGACCGTCACGATAACTGACCTTGGGTGCGTTGGCAATGCGCTCGTCAAATTCAGCAGCGATGCGCTTGACGCGGCTGGCGTTGAGATGCCGCTGGTAGTAGCTACGAGGAACTTCCAGAAACTTACTGTTGATGACCATTTCGTGATGAACGAGTTTAATCATAGGCAAATTCTCCTTCCAGTTTAACGATATACTCTTTTGCTTTCTGCAAAAGTTCAACGACCTTTTGACGAATGTTCGGATTTTTAAGGAACTCTGGATAATGTTCAAAGCAGACGTCCAGACGATAGATCATTGCATCCGCTGCCGATTCCACCTCACTGAGCATTCCTTCTGCATCGGCCACCTGCTCAACGGATTCCATCTTATTGGACAAGACACGGATGGTTTGCAGTTCGGTCAATGCTTTTTGAGGTTTAGGCGGCTCCTCTATGACAGCAGGTATCGTTTCTACACTGCATGATAGTTCTTCCACAGCATCGGGCTGTTTCTTTTTCACTTTTTCCTTTTTTGTAGTGGATGAAGATTTATTGGTGAACTTCTTTGGTTCCTTTGGCATACAGATTTTCTCGACAAGTGCAGAGCGTTCTTCAGGAGGGGTTCGGGCAAGCGACATAATGTCTTTGGCCGTGCCTTTTACTGTACCTGACAGAATTTTCTGACGGCTTCCGGGTGAGATTTTCTCCGCTTCGTCTACGCAGTTTGCAAACTTTTCAGCACGAATGACCGTAATTCTGTTGACCCCATTTTCTTTTGCAATTCGATCACATGTTTTTTCTCCGCTGATCAAGTTATCATTATGATAGGTAGGCAACGAAAACAGCCCAAAGACAACCATCTTTTTGAGAATGCGAACGATACGCAGCAAGTGACGACGAGGTGTATAATTGCGCCCTATTTCATAGGGGGTTCGGAACGTTCTGCTTTTCGTGAACGTCATGCACCATCTTTGCAAGAGCCAGTACGACTTCCGGTTGGCGGAATGAGATCTTCAGAAGCTCCATCACCTGATCGTTGGTGAGTTCTTCCGGCGCGATCAGAAAACTTTCCAGCATCCCGGCACGGGTACACAGTCGATGCACACGGGCTTTGCGGGTCAGCTCCGGTATCTGATGCTCCAGAATTTTCTCGCGGTACTTGTAGTAGCGCAGCTGCTGCTCGGCTTTGGCTTTTTCGCTGCGGAGATAGGCAAGGTCGGTTTTCGGTTGGGTCATGGCATCACGCTCCTTTACTGATAAAAAAGCCAAACAATCGGTATTGATTTATACGGATTGTTTGGCTGAGAAACATATTTAATTTTCGCAGTTCAGGCGGACTTGGACGGTAAACACACCGTCTTTCTTTTTCGTATAGAAGTCACCATGATTCTCCTGAACGATACGATTTATGTTCTTTAGTCCGTAACCGTGATACTCTCCGATGCGGATGCTGCGGACGGTATCGCTGTATGGATTCTCAAGCCGATAAAAGAGACTGCGATATATGAATGAGTCAGTCCTCACCTCCGGGGCTGTCTTTTTTTTTTTATAAAAACTTATACAATCTTAGTTTCGATTGCAGGACCCTTTTCCCAACTTAATACTTTTAGCGGTATTATGGCCTTGCAAGAAAGAACTGAGGTGAACAATTATGAGCATTACAAATGCGGCGAGAAGATTTGAACAGAGATTTGACGCAAAAGCGGAGCGCTTTATTTGGCATCATCCGCTACTTGGCTCCATCTCCATCTTTGTTGGAATGCCCTTACTGGTTTTGGCGTGTGTCTGTATCAGTACGATCGTTATCGCCTTTCCTATGGCATGGCTTTTGGGTTGGTTGTAATCTTTATTTCATCTTTAAACGCACAAAAGATGACTAATGCCATTTTTAGAGGAAAGGGTTTATGATATTGGGGATAACAAAAAAGGAGGATGAATCTTATGCAAATGCTAGCATCTTTTCCCGGTTCATACTGTTGACAAGGGCAACTTCCATTCCCGCCAGCTCAATGTTGGCCGGGATAAGGTCAACACCCTCCGCATGGTGCAGGATGCCCTCACCGGGCTGGATGGGCTGGTCATTCATAGCTTTCTGCATGAGAGTGGAAAGCGTAGTGGGCAGTTCATCCGGCTGCTGCCAGCCCATACTGATGGTAAGTGAGCCCTGCGGGTCAACATCCACCAGCAGAACTTTCTTCCCCTCCATAGCCAGACCGATGCCCAAATTTTCACAGGTGGTGGTTTTGGCCGTGCCGCCTTTTTGGTTGACGATGGCGATTGTGGTTGCTTTCTTTGCGATAATATCACCTCCCCGGAGAGCCACGCGCAAAGTCGTGGTTCGTCTTGTTCTGATAGTAGAGATTCATGGTCGTAGGCGCATTGAATAATGCCGCCAGCAGATATTGCTTCATGTTTCGCACAGGGGAAGTGTTCTCTGCTAGACAGCCCAGCACGAAGCGGATATGGTCTGCGTTCAGCTTTTTCAACCGACTGCGCACTACTTCGACAGGCTTATCATCCCCGGCAATCCTCAACATCTTGCGTTTGGTGGAGCAAGTGTCCACAAGCAAGTCCACGATTTGATAGATGGCGTCCTCATCATCCGGGCAGAGCCGGAGCAGCAGTTCGACCTCCAATGCCTGGTAAAAATAATCTTCAAGCTGTTCTCGCTGGGTCAGCCTGTCCGTTTCATCCGGGAGGAAAGGATGGCTCCTCTCTGTTTTATTCTTATCAGTCTTATTAGATTGCGATTTTGGCCGCACCTGAACTGCACTTTCGGCAGCACAAGAATTGCTGTTTGCACAATTCTGTATTTGCGCTTTTGGCAGTCCAGATGAAAAGTTCTTGACGTAGATCAAGCTGGGTCTGCCCAGCCCACGCCGTTTGCGTTCGATGAGGTCTGCCTGTTCTAGCTCCCGGAACAACTTGACCGCCTTGTGCTCGGCGCAGCAGAGAGATTCCTGAACCTCCCGGACGGTGTAGATGATATACACACGCCCATGTTCATCCACCCAGCTATTCTTTGCAGACAGGCTCATACGATCGAGCAGGATGCCGTACAGTGTCCGGGCATCCGTAGAGAGTTGCCGGAAACGGCTGTCTTGAAAGAGTGCTTTCGGTATGCGGTAGTAGGCGAACAGTTCACCTGACTGCCCATAGAAGTAGTCGAGCATCATTTGGTGTGGCCTCGGATTTTCAACTGTGAGTGTGTGGTCATGTGCAAAACCTCCTTGTCTGATTTTTGCAAAAGAAAAAACGCACCTTCAATTTTGTGGAAACTGAAAGTGCGCTATGTAAAGCTAATTCAATTATTCACGAAAGGATTCCAGATATTCGTCCAGCACTTCTACGTTCACCAGTGCAATGCGTTTCAACCGGACGACAGCGTGAGCATCCTGTGCGACTTGTCGGAAAGAGTTTTTGCCCATCGAGTAGAGGACTGCCCCTTCCTCGTAGCGAACGTATTTCTTTTTCTTTCCAGCCAGCAGTTTTTCCAGTTCAGGAACTTCAACCGAGTTTCGCTTATGTGCCATGGTATTCTTCTCCTTTGTCAAGGTTATGTGGTATACTTGCATTATCAGGATATAGAAAAAGGACACTCCACTTTCGGCTTTTGCCGATGGTGAAATGTCCTCTTGACTGTTTTCTCGTTTACAGTTTTCTGCTGGATGTGGAACTGGCGAAAATCCGTCACGCTCCGTTTGGGATTTTTGCCTTCTCCGACAAGCCCCTAAGAAATCCGTCTGAACATTCAGGTTTTTGGTACATTCAGGGTCGGATTTTCAGTTCGCGCGGACTGTCGGAGACACAAGGATTACCACGTAGCTTAGTTAGATTCCGGGCGCATCGTGGGGAACAGCAGCACATCACGGATAGATGCACTATCGGTGAGCAGCATCACCAGACGATCTACGCCGAAGCCCAGACCGCCCGTGGGGGGCAGACCGTACTCCAGTGCGTTGATGTAGTCGTAGTCCACCTGTGCCTTGCACTCGGGCTCCAGCGCCTTGCGCTCGGCCACCTGACGCTCGAAGCGGCCCTTCTGGTCGATAGGATCGTTCAGCTCGCTGAAGGCGTTGCCGTACTCGGTGCAGTCAATGAAATACTCGAAGCGCTCGGTGAAGGCGGGGTCATCCGGCTTGCGCTTGGCCAGCGGGCTGATCTCCACGGGGTAATCGTAGATGAAGGTGGGCTGGATCAGCTTTTCCTCCACAAAGGCGTCGAAGAACTCGGCCAGAATGGCACCCTTGGTGGGCACCTCGGGCAGCTCCACGTTGTGAGCCTTGGCGGCGGCGATGGCGTCTGCATCGGTCTGCCAGTCGTTGAAGTCCACGCCGGAATACTTCTTCACGGCCTCCACCATGGTCAGGCGCTCCCAGTGGCCCATATCGATCTGCTTGCCCTGATACGGAATGACCAGACTGCCGCAGATCTTGAGGGCAAGGCGCTTGTACAGCTCCTCCACCAGATCCATCATGCCATGGAAATCGGTAAAGGCCTGATACAGCTCAATGGAGGTAAACTCCGGGTTATGCTTGGGGTCCATGCCCTCGTTGCGGAAGATGCGGCCTACCTCGTACACACGATCCATACCGCCCACGATCAGGCGCTTGAGGTACAGCTCGGTCTCGATGCGCAGCACCATGTCCATGTTCAGGCTATTGTGGTGGGTGTAGAAGGGGCGGGCAGAAGCGCCGATCTCAAACGGGGTCAGGATGGGGGTATCCACCTCCAAAAAGCCCTTCTCGTCCAGATAGGCGCGGATCTCCTTCAGGATCTGGCTGCGCTTGATGAAGGTGTCCTTCACCTCCGGGTTTGCGATCAGATCCACATAGCGCTGACGGTAACGCATCTCGGTATCAGTCAGGCCGTGGAACTTCTCGGGCAGGGGGCGCAGGCTCTTTGCCAGCAGGGTCAGCTCGGTGGCGCGCACGCTCAGCTCGCCGGTCTTGGTGCGGAACACCTCGCCCTTCACGCCGATAATGTCGCCCACGTCCAGCTTTTTAAAGGCGGCGTATGCCTCGTCGCCCAGCTCGTCGCGGCGGACGTAAAGCTGGATATCGCCCTTGTCGTCGCGCAGGTGGGCAAAGCTTGCCTTGCCCATAACGCGCTTGGACATCATACGGCCTGCCAGTGCCACCAGCTTGCCGCTGTCGGTCTCGTTGGGCAGTTCCTTAAATTCTTCCTTCAGGTCGGCAGAATACGCGTCCTGCGGGAACTTGGTCAGGGTAAAGGGGTCGTTGCCGGCGGCCTGCAGGTCGGCCAGCTTCTGGCGGCGCACCTGTACCTGCTCGCTCTCGGACAGACCCGCAGCGGGGTTTCTCTTTTGCTCTTCCATGGTTACTCCTACTTAGTTTGCAGAATGGGTGATGGCCAGCACAGTGTACTCCACGGTCTGGCCGGTGGGCAGCAGCACTTCGACCTTTTCGCCCACAGCCTTGCCCATCAGGGCGTGGCCCACGGGGCTCTCATCGCTGATCTTGCCGTTGAAGGCATCGGCTTCGGTGCGGCCCACGATATCGTATTCCTCGGCTTCGTCCTCGCCGGTCTCGCGGATGGTGACGTGGGTACCCACGGAGACGTTATCCACGCTCAGCTCGCTCTCGTCGATTATAACTGCGTTCTTGATGGTCTGCTCCAGTTCGGTGATGCGGTTCTCCACCAGACCCTGCGTATTCTTGGCCTCGTCGTACTCGCTGTTCTCAGACAGGTCGCCGTGGCTGCGGGCTTCCTTGATCTCTTCAGCCAGCTCCTTGCGGCGGACGGTTTTGAGGTATTCCAGCTCCTCCTGCATTGCCTTCAGACCGGCAGCGGACATCTTGATCTCTTGTGCCATTTGAGAATCTCTCCTTGTTATTAGCTGTATTTCTTTCGCGCAGCCACAAAGCCGCACAGGAATGCCATTTTGACTACACTATTATAATAGCAAGCCGGTGCCTTGTCAACAAAAAAGGCGGCAGTATGGCAGAAAAAAGCGGCTCTTACCATGTGCTTTTTCCATGCTGTCCCGGAAATCGAGTTTTCTCCCCTGCCTGTATGAAAATGCGATCCCGGAAAGCCCGCAGGCCTTCCGGGATCGCTCTGACATCTTTTTACTCAGATAAGCTTTGGCACCGCTGCGGTCAGCAGCTCGGCCAGCCGGGCGTGACCCTTGCAAGTCAGGTGCATAAAGTCCACCTCGTTGAACTCGCACTCGGCGGCGTCCATAAAGTGCACGCCCTGCCGCTCGGCCACGATGCGCAGCTGCTCGGCAACGCCGCGGGATTTCTCCACGCAGCCTGCGCCCATGACGGCATCGTGGAAGCCGTCCTTGATGCAGGGCGGCGCCACCACCAGAATGTTGGGTGCCTTGCCGCCCCAGCAGTCCACGCTCTTGACCTTGAGCAGCAGCCGCTCCATGCCCGCGCCGATGCAGGCGGCGTTTGCGCCAAAGCGCTCCTTGACGTCGTTCGTGCCCAGCATGATGATGAGCAGATCGATGACTTCGTGGCTCTTGAGCAGGGCGTAAGCCACGCTCAGCGCGTCCATGGACTCATGCAGCGGATCCACGAACACGGTAGTGCGGCCGGAAAGCCCCTCCTCGGTGACCAGATACTCCTCGCCCAGCGCCTTTTGCAGGCGGCAGGTCCAGCGCTCGTCCTCGTTGAAGCGGATGCCGTGGTCGGCGCAGTCGTTGGGGTCGGCGCAGTAGCCGTGGGTGTTGGAATCACCCAGACAGAGAATATGCTTTTTCATAACCAAATCACTCCTTTTCCATCGTCTGCCGGAAGTAGTACACAGCGCCTACCATCCCGGCATCGTTGTGCAGCTGTGCGGCACGAATTTCCAGCCCCTCGGCAAAGGCGGGCATGACGGATGCTTTCACCTTTTCAGCGATAGGCTCGATGAGCAGTTTCTGCTGGGCAGACACGCCGCCACCGATCAAGATCAGCTGCGGGTTGAAGATATGCACCATGCCCGCCAGCCCCTGCGCGATCTCGTCCGTCCATGCGTCCAGCAGCGCCAGCACGGTCTTGTCGCCCGCTTCTGCGGCGGCAAAGATGGCGCGGCCATCCTTCCATGCCGGGTTTTCCTCCTGCGCGGCGCGCACCAGAGCGGTGGTGGCGGCGTAGCGCTCCCAGCAGCCCTTTGCGCCGCAGGTGCAGTCCACGCCGTCCAGCGCATGGGTGCGGTAGTGGCCAAGCTCGCCGCCCAGACCCCGCGCGCCTTCCAGCAGACGGCCGCCGGTCAGGATGCCGCCGCCTACGCCAGTGCCCAGCGTCACGCCGATGACGTCCGTATAGCCCTGTGCGCCGCCGACCCACACCTCGCCCAGCGTCATGCAGTTGGCGTCGTTGGCTACCGTGACCGGCAGACCAAAGGTCTTTTCCAGCTCCGCCTTGATGGGTGCGCCGATGTAGTTGGGCAGGTTGCCGCAGGTGCCCGCCACGATGCCCTTGCGGCTGTCGATCTGCCCGGTGGCAGAAACGCCGATGCCCGCAAGGCTTTCCGCCGGGATGTTCTGCGCGGCAAGGAAAGCTTGTGCAGCCTTCAGCACCGTGGTCAGGATGGGGGTGCGGTAGCCGTCAAAGCTTACGCTCTCTTCGGCTTTCGCCAGCACCGCGCCGGCTTCGTCCACGATGCCCAGCTTGACGGCGGTGCCGCCGATATCGATACCAAGATAGTGTTTCATAGCAGGCACTCCCCTGTGTTATTTCTTTGCAGCGTTGATGGCACCGGTAAAGCGTGCGGTGATCTCTGCCGGGCGGGTAATGGCACCGCCCACCACCAGCGCAAAGGCACCGGCTTCCAGTGCCTTGACCGCCTGTTCCGGGTAGTGGATATGACCCTCGGCAATGATCTTTGCCGGGCACTCTGCGGACAGCTTGCGGATGAAGTCAAAGTCGATATCATCAATGCCGGTGGTCTCGGGGGTGTAGCCGCGCATGGTAGTGCCCACAAAGTCGGCACCGGCCTCGGCGCAGAGCATGGCGTTTTCAAGGTTATCGCAGTCAGCCATCACCAGCTGCTCGGGGTACTTTGCTTTGATGGCGCGGATGAACTGTGCCGAGGTGGAGCCGTCCGGGCGCAGCGCACCGGTGCCCTGCACGGCAAGGATATCCACCCCGCAGGCCACCAGCTCGTCCACTTCCTTCATGGTGACGGTAATGTACATGGGCGTGCCGGGGTAGTCCTTTTTGATGATACCGATGACCGGCAGGTCCACCACCTGTTTGATCTTGGTAATGTCCCGCACGGTGTTGGCACGGATGCCCACAGCGCCGCTCATGGCGGCAGCCTTCGCCATCAGGGGCATCACGCCGCCCTCCTTGGTATACAGGGGCTCGTGCTCCAATGCCTGACAGGACACGATGAGCCCACCCTTGATCTGTGCAAACAGCTTTTCCTTATCCATGGTCTTACTCCTCCATTCTGATTTTGACGACTGCCTTGCGCACGCTGACACAGCCGTGCTGTGCAAGGCCGGGTTTATGCAGTTCCTCCGGGAAGAACAGTACAAAGCGTCCTTCGCCCAGTGCACCGGTCACTACGCTGGCACTGTCCTGAAAGCCGCAGTCCCCGGTAAATTCCCCGATCTCCGCGCCGGGCAGATTGGTGTAGCCCCAGCCCTCGCTGCCGGTAAGGTCTACCTGTAAATCAGCATAAAGCTTGTGGTACTCCGGGTGGTAGCCCGCATCCGGGTGCAATGTGGCGTCCATCAGGTTGATGAACACCTTGTCCCCGTCCACCTCGGTGCGCCCCAGCGGCAGGGTGGCAAGGTCGTGGGTAAGCAGATAGTCAATGGCGGTATCCAAGTTGGGGTGCAGTCCCCTGTACCGTACCAGATGCTGCAGGGTATCGCAGATCATTTGCGTTTCCTCCAATAAAAGAAGCGCCCGCCTCCCCTCTGAAAAAGAGACGGAGAGGGGCGCTTTTATTCTGTTACAGCTTTGCGATGGCAGCTTCGATCATGGCCTGTGCCTCGGCAACGATGGGCTCATCCTCGGGGATCAGGCCGGGCATCGGGGCGCGCACGCTGCCCAGTTCCAAGCCATACATCCGGCGCAAAATCTCCTTTTGCACCGCATACAGGTTGCCGTGGGCGGAGCACATCTTGTAGATAATGCGGTTGGCCTCGTACTGGATAGCACGGGCCTTTGCGATCTCGCCCTTTTCCAGATGGGCGTTCATAGCCAGATACAGCTCTGGCATCACGGCGTAGGTGCCGCCGATGCCGCCGTCTGCGCCGATGACGCGGCCGGAAACAAACTGCTCGTCCGGGCCGTTGAACACCACAAAGCCTTCCTCGCCGCGGGCGGCGATACCGGCATCCTTGAACATCTGGATGTCCTGCGTGGGCATGGAGCTGTTCTTCACGGCTACCACGTTGGGGTTCTTCAGCATCTCGGTCAGCAGGCTCATGGTCAGCGCCGTGCCTGCCAGCTGCGGGATGTTGTAGATGACGAACTCGGTGTTCGGGGCGACAGCGGACATATCGTTCCAGTACTTGGCAATGGCATACTCCGGCAGGTGGAAGTAGATGGGCGGGATGGAGGCAATGGCGTCCACGCCCACGCTCTCGGCGTGGCGTGCCAGCTCCATGCTGTCGGCGGTGTTGTTGCAGCCGACGTGAGCGATCACGGTCAGCTTGCCCTTGGCCTCGCTCATCACGGCCTCCAGAACGGTCTTGCGCTCATCGACGTGCTGGTAGATGCACTCGCCGGAGGAGCCGCCCACATACACGCCCTTGACGCCCTTGGCGATCAGGTGGCGGGTCAGTGCCTTGACGCCCTCCACCGAAATGTTGCCCTCTGCGTCATAGCAGGCGTAAAAGGCAGGGATGACACCCTGATATTTTTTGATATCTTTCATGTTTCAAGCCCTTCTTTAATTATAATTGTAAGTTGTATCATGCTCGTACGCTTTTCAGTTCGGGCAGCGGCATCAATGCCCTCTTGCGGTACCCTGCATCCGCTTCGACCCTTGGGCGGGTCTCGCGTCTTGCAGACCGCTGCGCCAAAAATTGCTCCCTGTTTCGGCCGCAGGCCGCGGTCGCAATTTTAGCCTTTAACCGCACCCATTGCGATGCCCTTGGTGAAATACTTCTGGAAGATGAGGAAGATGATGATGATCGGCACAGCAGCCAGTGCAGCGCCTGCCATGATCAGACCAAAGTCGGTGCTGTTTTCTGCCTGCAGCTTTGCAATGCCCAGCGAGATGGTCAGGTTGCTGGTGCTGGACAGCATGATCAACTGCATGAAGTAGTCGTTCCAGCTGTTGATGAAGGTAAAGATGGCCAGTGCGCCGATACCGGGTTTGACCATGGGCAGCACGATCTTGACAAAGGTGCGTGCCTCGCTGGCGCCGTCGATGCGGGCAGCTTCCAGCATTTCGGTGGGGATACCCTCACTGAACTGCTTCATCAGGAACACGCCGAACGGCCAGCCCACGATGGGGAAGATGACCGCCCAGATGGTGTTGTACAGGTTCAGTGCGCTCATCTCGCGCAGCAGGGGGATCAGGATGACCTGCTTGGGCAGCGCCATGGCGCACACGATGAGGGTGAACAGCAGCTTACGGCCCACAAAGCGCTTTTTGGCCAGCGCATAACCGGCCATGGCGGCGGTCAGGCAGGTAAGGATCATGGACATGACTGCCATGAACACGGTGTTGATCATCCAGCGGATGGCAGCGGGAGCCATGGGGCCTACCGAGAAGTAGACAGGCTCGCCGTTGGCGCTGAACTTGGAGCCGAAGGGCACGGCCAGCTGCCACAGCGGGGCACGTTTCCCGGCAAACAGTTTCTGGTAGTTGGTCAGCACCCACTGGCTGGGCCACCACTCGGGAGTAGTGGCGTTGATGGCGGCACCGGTCTTGAAGGAGCCGGTGATGATCCAGTACAGCGGGAAGGCGAACAGCACCGCCATGATGCTGATGAGGATGATTGCCAGAATGGCGTAGGCGCTCATCTTTTTCAGTTTACTGGGATGGCGCTCCAACGGTTTTTGCTTTTTTGCAGCAGTTGCACGCATTGTTCCGCACCTCCTTAATTATCCTTGTTGCCCAGCTTGAACTGGACAGCAGACAGAATGGCGATGATCACCGCCAGCACCACGCCCATGGCGTTGCCGTAGCCGTACTTGTACTGCTTGAAGGCGGTGTAGTAGATGTAGTACATAATGGTATCGGTCTTGTGGTTGGGGCCGCCGGAGGTCAGCAGCTGGATCAGTGCAAAGCACTGGAAGGAGTTGATGGTGGTGATGACCAGAATGTACAGGGTGGTGGGCATGATGGCGGGCCACTTGATCTTCCAGAAGCACTGGAAGTCGGTAGCGCCGTCCACCTCGGCGGCTTCCACGATGGACTGATCCACGTTGCCCAGTGCCGAAACGTACAGCACGATGGGCTGACCCACGGAGGTAGTGAGCAAGATCAGGATGATACAGCCCAGTGCGAACCGCTCGTCACCCAGCCAGTTGATGTTCTTGTCCAGAATGCCAAGGCTCTTGCCCAGATAGTTGAAGATGCCGTAGTAGTTATTGTACATCCACTTCCACACCACGGTAACGGCAACCGAGCCGGTGACCACGGGCAGGTAGAACACGCAGCGGAAAAGGCTTGTCGCCCACTCCGGCAGGTCCACGATGGCGGAGGACACCCACAGCGAGAAGATGCAGGTGATGGGCACCGACACGATAACGATGACGAAGGTGTTCTTTAATGCACCAAGGAAGATGGGGTCGGCAAACAGGGTCTTGTAGTTTGCCATCCCCACAAAGATATCCGCGCGGTTCATGGTGGAGTCAAAGAAGCTGGTCACCACGCAGAGGATCATGGGGTAGATGACGAAGCCCAGAAAGAAGATCAGGCTGGGCAGCAGGAAGCAGTAGGAGGCGAAGGTTTCGCGCCGTACCAGCGCACTGCTGCGTTTGGGCTCTTTCATTGCCGTCTTTGCAGCCAAGAGGATCACCAGACCTTTCGTTTGAGAGTGTTTTTCCATAAAAAGGCCCCTCCCTCACCCGGAGGAAGGGGCCTTGCGGTTCAGCTGTGATGCAGTTCAGAAAAAGTAGCGCTTACGCCTCGGCGGCAGCGGCTGCGTTTGCGTTGTCCACAAAGGTCTTGACGGCAGTCTCGACGGCCTCGCCGGAGCCCACGCGCTGCAGCATGTTCCACCACTCGGTACGGGCAGTGGTCCAGCCCGGGGTGATCTGGTAGTAGTCGCCCAGATAGCCCATGAACTTGCTGTACTCGCTCATGACCTCGTTGCCGGCGTAGATGTCGCCCACGCTGGTGCGGACGGGGAAGTAGGTGGAAGCCAGCACGCTGTCCTTGACCTGAGCGGGGTCGGCAGCGATGAACTCGATAAAGGTCTTTGCAGCCTTGATCTTGGCCTCGTCGCCGTTATCAAAGATGCCGAAGCCCCAGATGCCGCCGCACAGCTTCGGGTCGCCGCTTTCGGTGGGGAATGCCATGGGGAAGATCTCGTCGCCGCTGATGGTCTGGCCTGCGGCAGCAGTGTCAGCGTTCAGCTGCTGTGCAATGTTCCAGCAGAAAGCCATCTGCAGGGTGCCGTTGCGGAACAGGGTGATCTCCTCGCCGCCGTTGATGGAGGGATCGAAGTTGACGCCCTTTGCATCGTACAGAGCCTGAATGGCCTTGATGTTCTCGGCAGAGTCGGCGGTGTACTTGGTGTGGGCTGCATCGGTAAAGGTGCCGCCGTACATGTTGTTGATGATGGCGCGGGTGCCCTGGTCGCCGCCCTGACCGCTGCAGTAGATGGCTGCCACGTTCTCGTAGCCGCCCTTGTACAGTGCGTCCACAGTGTTCAGGAAGCCCTCGGTGCTCCAAGTGTGCTTGTCGGTATCAATGTACTTGTCCGCGCCCACTTCCTTGACCTTGGTCATGTTCACGGCCATGCAGTGTGCGGTCATGCACAGGGGATACTCGTAGTAGTCGCCCTTCTCGTTGTGGCAGGCAGACTCCACAGAAGCATAGATGTCCTTCTTGGCATCGTCGGTCCACAGGTCGTTCAGCGGAGCCATAACGCCCTTGGCACCCCAGTTGGCTACCAGACGCTCGGGGCCTTCCATGACCAGATCGGGCGCGCTGCCGCCCTCGATGGCGGTGTTCACCTGATCGTCGCCGTTGGTGTAGTCCAAGTACTCCACGGTCACCTTGATGTCGGGGTACTTTGCGTTGAAGCTGGAGATCAGATTCTGGACGGTATCGTCATTGCCCCAGCCGCCGATGGGGTATGTCCACAGCTTGATGCTTGCGCCGGTGCTGGCTGCACTTGCAGCAGCAGAGGAAGCGGTGGAGGAAGCAGCAGTGCTGGTGGAGGAGGAACCGCCGCAGGCGGCCAGTGCACCGGCAGCGCCCAGAATACCGGCAGCCTTCAGGAAGGAACGGCGGGAAATGCAGTTTTTCATGGTAGATTCTCCTTGTTCATCTTCTTCGACCCATCGGGGGATCGTACTCCGTTTTGCGCGTAGCGGCTGCTCGTGTCCGCAGCCGTTGTTTGTAGCCTAATTATAGAAAATTATTTTCATTTTGTCTATTCATTCTTTTCATAAATTTTCATTTTCAAACCCAGCAGCCTGCACAAAATTGTGGGATATCAGAAAAAACACAATATTTTCATCCACTTCACTTGTCAAAATAGTTACAAAACGGTACACTTCCCCCGTTATTCTGAAAATCGCTTTCAGTTTTGAAATTGTAAAAATGAAAAGCATTTTCACCATTTGGGTCATTTTTTCCTTCAAAACTGTGCCCTCTGCACAGAATCGGCGGGTAAAATGTGGTCATTACGCCTCTTGCACAGCGGCGCAGTTTCTCTTATACTTTTATATAAGAAGGTAAGCACGAACACGGCACCGGCACCCGCCGGCGGCCCAAGTCAGGAGAGGGAAGAATGTCTACAAATTTTTGGGAGCTGCTGCAGCAGCATCAGGGCGACCTGACAAAATCCGGCCGCGCGGTGGCCGAATATCTGGTGCAGCACGCTGCAGAGGCACAGTATCTGTCCATATCGTCGCTGGCCAGAGAGTGTCAGGTGGCCGAAGCCACGGTGTTCCGGTTCTGCCGGGCGCTGGGCTTTGAGGGCTACCACGAAATGCGCATTGCACTGGCGCAGGCCAACGCCACCGGTGTGCTGGTGAACCAGCAGGAGCCCGCCCCAGACGCCGACACCGCCACCCTGTGCGAGCACGCCTCGGCGCTGTTCATGACCGCCATCAACGGCACCCAGAACGCCCTTTCGCCGCAGGCGGTGGAGCAGGCGGTGGCGCTGCTGCATAGCGCCCGGCAGGTGTTCTGCATGGGACAGGGCGGCAGCATGGCCGCCGCCAACGAGATCTGTGCCCGGTTCGCCTGCATCACCAACAAGTTCCGCGCCACCGCCGACAGCCATATGCAGGTCATGGCCGCCAGCCTGATGACCGAGCAGGACGTGGTGCTGTTCGTCTCCTACTCCGGCGCTACCCGGGACCTGATGGAGACCCTGCGCACCGCCAAGGCCAACGGTGCAAAGATCATCCTGATCACCCACTACGAGGACTCCCCCGGTGCAAAGCTGGCGGACATCGTGCTGCTGTGCGGCGCGCAGGAAAGTCCGCTGGATTCCGGCAGCATCCCCATCAAGGTGGCGGTGCTGTATGTGGCCGAAGTGCTGGTGCTGCGGTACATTCTGGACGATAAGCCCGGCAGCACCGAAGCACAGGAGCGCACCACCGAGGCACTGGCTGTAAAAATGCTTTGAGCATCGACCTAAAATTTCAGGTTCTATCATAAAGAATAGGGTCGGGAGAAAATCCCGGCCCCATTCTTTATAGAACAAAAAATCGGTCAGACCCGCAGGCCTGACCGATTTTCAGCTTATCAATGATGTTGCAGCGCTGTACGCTTAGTCGCGGCGGCGGCTGTTAAGCCCCAGCAGACGCACCACATACAGGAAGATGTTGATGAAGTCCAGATACAGCGTCAGTGCGCCGTAGATGGAAGCCTTTTCCGCCAGCTCGCTGTCCCCTGCGTAGTAGGAGTACATCTGGCTCAGCTTCTGGGTATCGTAGGCGGTCAGCAGCATAAACACTACCAGACCAATGCCGGAGTACAGCACCGTGCCCATAAAGCCCATGCCGAACAGCAGGCCGACGAACCCGGTGATAAGCAGCGCAAACAGTGCCATCATCAGTTTGGGGCCCCAGCCGGACAGGTCTTTGTGGGTGGTGGTGCCGTAAACTGCCATCAGGCCGAAGTACAGCGAGGTGGCAAGGAAAGCCAGCACCAGCGTGCCCACTTCAAAAGCAAGGAAATAATAGCTCAGCACCATGCCGTTGAGCAGGGCGTAGCCCAAAAACACCCCTCTTGCCGCGCCCACGGACATATTCTGCACCCGGGCGCTCAGCACGAACACCAGCGCCAGCTCGGCAATGGTGAACAGCAGATACAGCGAATTAACCACATAGAACAGCGGTGTGGTGGCGGTGACAAACGCCGCTGCAAAAGTGACCAGCAGCCCCAGCGCCATCCAGCGGTAGGTGCGGGTCATATAATCAGCCGAGGTCATTGTAGGCTCTGCATAGCCACGGTTGTAATTGTTGTAACTCATCTGGGTTCCTCCAGTCTATTCTGCCGGAGCATTTCTCTCTTGCTCCGGTCTACGGAATATAGTATACTGCATAGAAATGAACGTTTCATGAAAAAGGCTGTGATATTGTATGTCCCTTGGACTTTATCTGCATATTCCCTACTGTTTTTCCAAATGTCGGTACTGCGATTTTTATTCCCACCCCGGGGAGCGGGGCGTACCGGACGCCTATGTGGACGCGCTGCTGCGGGAGCTGCACCGCTTTGCGCCGGATGCGCCCCTGCGGCCGGACACCCTCTATTTCGGCGGCGGCACGCCCAGCCTGCTCACCCCGGCGCAGGCCAAGCGGCTCATCCGGGCAGCAGACCCCGTGCCCGGTGCAGAGATCACCTTGGAGGCAAACCCCGAGACCGTCACCGAGGAGAGCCTGCGGGGCTTCCGGGCGGCAGGGGTGAACCGCATCTCCTTTGGGGTGCAGTCTGCCCGGGACACCCAGCTGCGCACCCTTGGCCGCCCGCACAATGCCAAGCAGGCACGGGCAGCCTTTGCCGCTGCCCGGCACGCCGGGTTCGAGAATATCAGCGGCGACATCATGCTGGCATTGCCCCACTACACGCAGGCCGAGTTTGACGAGACGCTGGAGTTGATTGAAAAGGGCGGTGCCACCCATATCTCGGCTTATCTTTTGAAGATCGAGCCGGACTCTGCCTTCGGCAAGCACCCGCCAGAGGGTCTGCCCACCGGCGATGAAGCCGCCGATTTCTACCTTTACGCCGTGGAGCAGCTGGAGCACCACGGCTACCGCCAGTACGAGATCTCCAACTTTGCAAAGCCGGGCTACGAGGGGAAGCACAACCTCATCTACTGGGACTGCGGCGACTATCTGGGCCTTGGCCCTGCGGCGCACTCCTGCATGGGCGGCAAGCGTTTCTGCTACGCGCCGGATACCGCCGCCTTTCTGCAGGACGCCGCCGCGCCCATCATGGACGGCAGCTGCGGTGCAGAGGACTACCTGATCTTGCAGCTGCGGCTGCGCAAAGGGCTTGACCTTGAAGTCTACAAAACCCTGTACGGCAAGCAGTTTTCCACCACACAGCTGGCCTTTGTGCAAAACTGCGTTCACGCCGGGTACGCCACCTTTGATGGCCGCATCCTCGCCCTGACCCCCGCCGGACTTATTGTGCAAAACAGTATTCTTGCACAGCTGCTCTGACGGGCGAGTGAAGTGAAAATATCACTGTTATAAATAAAAGCCGCAGCGTACTTGGATACGTTGCGGTTTTTTGGTGGGCGCGGGTGGATTGCGCGAGCCGCGCAGAAAAGGAACCCGGGTCGCGGCTCCCAGCGGCTGCTTCGTGCCTTGGGCGGCACGCGCATCCTGCTGGCCGCAGCCCCAACAGCTCCTCCCTGTTTCTGCCGCTGGCAGCGGTCGTCGCTGTTGCACAGGGGCTTTTTTCCCCGCCGGACTGTTCGGCGGGTCGATGCTGTTCGAATCCACCCTTGCAGCCCCTTTTGCAAGGCAGATAAAACAGAAACTCCGGTACCCATTGGATACCGGAGTTCTTGGTGGGCGCGGGTGGATTGCGCGAGCCGCGCATCTAAAAAAGCCCCGCAGGGGCTTTTTTCCCCGCCGGACTGTTCGGCGGGTCGATGCTGTTCGAATCCACCCTTGCAGCCCCTTTTGCAAGACAGATAAAACAGAAACTCCGGTACCCATTGGATACCGGAGTTCTTGGTGGAGCGAAGCAACCCAAATCCGAACCATTGCCCTCTGGGGCATCTTTGGCGGCGATTTCATCGAAAGTGATGGTTTTTGTGCCGTCTTTGTAGTTGAATGCAATCAAAACTTTTTCATCATAAAGATAAACGGCGTTCACGAACGTATTGATAAGCGTCTCACGGTGGCTTTTCACGTTCGGGTCGAGCTTGCGGAACCGGGTCAGCCAGAAACGAACCTGATTTTCACTCAACCGAGGCCGAGCGATTTTTTCTTCGGCAATCCGAACTTCAAGTTCTTTCTGCTGGGCTTCCAGCTTTTCCAAACGTAATTTGGTGGAGTTGGTCAGCACACCCGCCTGAATAGCGTTCAGCATATTCTCAATGCCGTTCTCCACCTCGCGCATCTGCTTTTCCAGCAAAGGAAGCGTGGTGTTTTCCTGATCCTGCAACTCCATGACTTCTGCAACGATGGCATCAATCACGGCATCATCCTGAATCAGCTTCATGGTTTCAGCTACGACCAAATCTTCCAGCCATTCCTTACGGACGGTCTTTTTCTTGCAGGTCTTGAAACGCTTCGCGGTGGCGCACTTATAATAATGATGAACGACCTTGTTTCTACCCGTACCGCACTCGCCGAACATCATCGCGCCGCACATTCCGCAGAACAGCTTGGTGGTGAGCAAGTAATCGTCCTCGGCCTTGTGACGGGCAGGAGCGCGGCTGTTCTTCTTGATTTTTTGCTGTACTTCTTCAAACAAGTCCTTGTCCACGATGGCCGGGATGCTGTCGGGCATCACAATGTCCTTGAAGTGGTTTTCTCCGATGTACCGTTTGTTCGTCAACAGCTTCTGAACACTGTTGTATGTAAACTTCTGATTGCGGTTGGTGGTCACGCCACTGTCGTTCAGCCAGTTCATCAGTTCCTTCATAGTTGCGCCATCGTTGTACCGCTGAAAGGCTTCTACCACAAAGGGAGCTTTCAGCGGGTCGACTTGAAAGAACTTCTCCTCATCCACCTTAAAACCAATGGGAATCGTGCCGCCGTTGTACTTCCCCTTCAGAACATTCTCGGTCATGCCGCGCACAACTTTTTCAGAAAGTTCTGCCGAGTAGTATTCAGCCATGCCGGTGAGCATACTCTTGACCATGATACCCGCAGGGCTGTCAGAGATAGGCTCCGTGGCAGATACCAGCTTGACATGATTTCGTTCCAACTGGTACTCATAGTGGGCCGAATCATAACGGTTTCGGGCAAAACGGTCAAGTTTCCAGACCAGCACAATGTCAAACAACCGTTTCTCGCTGTCCTTGATCATCTGCTGGAAATCCGGGCGGTTGTCGGTTTTGGCAGAAAGGGCGCGGTCAATGTAGTGCTTGACCACGGTGATGCCGTTCTTTTCGGCATAAGCCGTACATTCACGAATCTGGCCTTCGATGGATTCCTCACGCTGGTTATCGCTGGAATAGCGAGCATAGATCACGGCGGTCATGCGAACACCCCTTTCACTTCATTCTCCGCAGGCGGCGCACAAGGTCGGATGCACTGTACAGCACACGAGCCACCGACACGGCATCCTCGCCCACAATGTAGAACACCGAGTAGTTGTCCACCAGCATCTGCCGCAGCCCTTGGGTGCGCTCCGGCTCACTTTCCACCAGCGCACAGCGTTCCGGCAGGATGTCCAGCGACTGGATGGCTTCTGCAATACGATTATACTGCCCCATAGCCGTGTCAGGCTCCAGCAGACGGTCAGCAATATAGCTGTAAATCTGCTCCATGTCGCTGAGGGCTGTATGGGAAATTTTTACGTCATACTGCTTCATCTGTGCTGTTCCCTGAACTGTGCGAATGCGCTTTCCGCATCAACAGTATCACCGTTTTGAATCTCTTTGATGCCCACCTGCAAGGCTGCATGAAGCTGATCATCGGTCATGGTGTCAGCGTTCAGCGCAGCCGGAGCCTTCGGCAGGGACAGCGAGAACGGAATGCCACCGGTCAGAGTGATTTGACGCAGGTACATATCAATAGCCGTTGCCATCGGGATACCCAGCTGCTTCAGCACATCTTCGGCTTGCTGTTTGACGCTGGGGCTGACCCGGACGTTCAGCATCATCGATTTTTCCATAGTTATCACCTCGAATCCATTGTAATGCTTTTCGCTTTACAAGTCAACTGAGTGTGCAGCCTCAATCAAAGTTCTCTTAGTTGCACAATATTTCTTGTGATATATTGGTTAAAGTGCCAAACATTTTCAAGTTGCTATTTTATTTGCAACAAATAAAATATAATTGTCGTATAATTATTAAATTAACCATATTAGTCCAACGAGTTAAAACAAATTGGAGTTCTGAAGTTTCATAGAAGCTAATTATGCTTTAAAGGAGAATCAACTATGAGAACAATGTTGCTGAAAGAACTAGTGTCCCATGATGTCCTAGAGTTTTGTTATGACATTAGGCATCCCCAAAACTGGAATGCGGATTCTATTTTTGTGTCCGATGATGATTTTTATTGTTTGAATCCTTATTTGGAACAAGTTATTCCTGATTTTTCCTATTATGCATCACAGAAAATAACAACGGAACAATGGGAACAGATTGAAAAGCTTGCATTGGAAGATGGAAAATTTCGGGATTTTTTCCAAAAAATAAAAGAATGGAAAAGCAAAGATCCTGAAGGAAGTAATAGTTTTTGGATTCATGGAGTGTAGAAAGCCACTATAAAACTTGAGGTATATCAATATCAACTGAGTGCTCATAAAAAGTAAAGCCCCGGATCCAGTTCGAGCATAGATTGCTCTAGATGGTTCCGGGATTTACACACCAATTTTTTAGAGACTTTTTACGGAATCAACTTTTATTCTTGTAAATAGACTTAAATCCCATATGTCAAAATAAACTGATCAGAATTTGCTAAAATGATAAACTGCTTAGATGATTTAGACTTATATTTTTTCCCCGGAGTAGGAGTCGAACTATCATTAATATAGTAGTCACTTGTATTTCCACGGTTCAAATCATATAGGACTTGATCTCGATAGCTGTTTGCAAAATTTAGGTATTCAACTAAATTTGTTGCGCCAACTTCGCTACCGTGCTTAGAAAAATGATACTCTAGACTGGCTGCGCGGGTTGAACTAGTGCCACGATGCCAATGAGCATTTTTTAAGTCATCCTCGCTCCAAGTTAATTTTGCAGTACCAGTCAGATGTTTCGTGCCACTTCCATCGACTACATCAATGGTTACATTGTAAGTCGTATTGCATTTAATATAAGGAATATAAAAGTCAAATGTTTTGCCGACTATAGGCGGAACATAACTAGATTGCGTTTTGGACTTAGCATAGCCAGTAGCAGTCACGGTTACTGTAACATTATCTAATCCGTCAACACCGATATTGCCTACCTTAACTTTAACACCTGTTCCATCGACTTTTGCTATAACTTCAATAGGAATTCCGTTAGGGACTCTTGGCATAGGGGATTCGTTAGACTTTGTATTTTCTACAACCGGAAGATACGTATAGGTAAGGGGGTTCGTAGCGAATGCCGGAACAGAAAATATGAAAACCATTACTAGCGAGAGAAAGCCTGATAAAATTTTTTTCATATTACAACCTTTCCGATAAACCATCAGCTATTCGACCAAAGTCACCATAAGACGGATAGCTGATGGTTTTCAACATTTACCGACGGTTTCATTAAAAATAAGGGCAATTGCTTGATTTTTATGGCTATAATTTTCTGATACTATGTTCAACCATTATTTATCATTCCAACCTTTTAAGATAGCCCAAAGATTCATGAGAAGGCCGATACCACCTAAAGTACATAGAATGCATCCTCCAATTACTGTAAGCGTAATGGATTGATTAAATCTGTACCTCAGAATATCAGCATCAGCACAAAGAACAAATACTATACCAACTAAAAAGACTATCGCAGAAAAAGTCACCGTAAAAAAATTTTTCATCATCCCATCAAATGATCCAAACTATATAGCAGATATTTAGAAGGCACATCCGCCTGACCAGTTTTGCTTGCCACTGTTTTTCCCGTTTGAATATCGACTTGTCTTTGCGTCCATGTGCAAGTTCTCGCATAAAACTGTACTCGATATTCTCTACTATTGTATGCACTGGTCTCCGGAGGACCTGCAAACTTCTGAGTTGTTTCATATCTTGCCGTTACGGATTTTTTTAGTTCAGCGGTTATTTCAAATGGAGTTCCGACTTTAAGAGACGTTCCAATTGTCTGTTCAAATGCACTGGTCAAAGTTGTCGTTTGCCCCTTTGCTACTGAGATAACAAAATAGTTCTGGGCTTCCCATTCGGTTCCGTAAGAATATGAGGTTGGATAATTATATCGCCCTAATCGCTCCGATGAGCCTTGGAGAGCATCTTTATCATCAGAGGACGCATATCCCACATCATAAATTATAATAGTATCACCATCTTTAGTCGCTGCTCCACGAATCAACTGATCGATTTCTTGATCTGTCACTTGTGCGGCAACCTCAGGCGAAATATATACGGTAACAGTTGGTTTGATTAGTTTTGAATTGCTTCCTCGTTGGGCTTTTTCAACACCTTCTGAACTTGCCATTCCATAAATCGGACAACTCATAAGGAGGGCAACGCTCATTACAAACGATACAATTTTCACTGTTATCTTCATTTGTGTTCACCTCATAAAGACTGTTAAAAGTTTTCTTCTACGCTTTTATAACTGCATCGGAGTCACCCTTTCTAATTTTGATGAAGCACATGATATTATTTATCTACTGGTACTTCCTGTAATGGTTTCACTCCGCCCATCAGAATAATTAAATGTTGCTGAATACTCCAGCTTGTAAGACTTTCCCGGTTTGGTATTGTAGTTACCGCTTGCCATGCAGTTCGAGGTCGTGCTGGTATTTGAACAGTTGCTTACTCTCTGCCATGCTCCAAAGGTTCCTTTTTCATAGAGAGTACCGGAAACGCTGATACTTTTTATGCCAGTTCTCGTTTGAGCATCAACCTGATAGTAGGTCCGATAGATTGAACCATTGATGGTGCTGTTTCCAATATACCGTCCAGACTGCCCCACGGCCAAGGCAGAACACGCTAGGCTCAAGAGCATCACCACTGAAAGAATGCTAGACAAGAAACGCTTTTTTGACATAGACAATACACCTCCATTTTTTTGCTCCCAATAGGAGCTTTTGTTTAGTCAACGTAATTCGCCTTATGTTTGTGACAGCTTTTTTGAAAAAATCTCTGCTTTTCGTTATGTTTGTACGCTTATACAAAAAATCTCCATGTTATTTGTTGATTCTAACAAATAACATGGAGGCTCATATTAAAAAATGTTTTCAGCGATTCTCGCAATCTCATCTTGTGAGATGTTTCCCATAATCGTGTTTGAAATGCCTCTCTGCTCCCAGCTTAAAATATATACTGTATCGCCGTTCTTTTCTACGCTCGTTCCCAAAGTTGCGTCTGCGTCTCCAACTTTTACGTTCTCATAAGTTGTATGCTCATTGTCAAACGAGGACTGTTGCCCCGGCTGTATAACGGAGCATCGAACAGTATATCCTTTACCGCTTCCTTTTGACGAGTAAACGTGCAAAAAGTTTTCTGCGCTTTCAAATTCCTGCTCACAATCTCGTTCAAAGCCATCCGGCACATAATAATCGCTGTATCCATTCGGAAGCTGTTCCAATGGTTCTCCATCCACTTGATACGTCAGCTGCATCTCAATGGGCAGGAACTTCTGAATCATCGTATAGACTGCCCTGCGGAAGTCTGCGCTTACTGCAAGTGCGCCGAGAGTTAAAATTACCAGCGTCATGGCTGCAACAAGCACTCGTTTCAGCACCGGACGGCGTTTATGCAATGCCGCTTTCAGGCGAGCATCCCATCGGAACGTGTCCGGGTAGCGTTCTTCAAGCTGTGCCGGAGTTGGCAGCTCGTCCAGTTCTTTCTGTGCATCTGCACGGAGTGCCATCATCAAAGCTGCATCAAAAGAGATCTCTGTCCGCTCACTCACGGCTGTTCAGCTCCTTCCACAATAGTTTTCTTCCACGGAAAAGCCGCATCCGAACCACTTCATCCGTCAGTCCAAGCGATTCGGCAATCTCCCGGTTGGTATAGCCCATTGCCAAAAGGCGAAGAGGATCACGGTACATCGGTTTCATCTGTCCGATCAGTTCTGTCAGATGTTGGATGTTATCGGTGCTGACTGTTGCATCATCCGGCACCGGGGTGCTATCTGGTGCGTCCGGGACTTCTTCCAGCGGTTCTTCTCGCTGCTTGCGAAGCATATCGTATGCACGGCTTCTACTACAACTAACGAGATAAGCGGCGAGTTCGTGACAGTTTTCTCGATGAATTTTAGAAAAATTTTTGGCAACGTACAAAAACACCTCTTGCAGTACATCTTCTGCCAGATACGAATCGCCCATAATTTTGTAAGCAGTATGGTAGACCAGCCGCTTGTAGGTATTGTATACATCTACAAATTGTTCTTCACCGCTCTGGTCATCCAGAACTGCCAGATACATTGCCAGCATTTTCGCTCACATCCCTCTTATCGGGAGGAATTATGTCAATTTGACACAATTCCTCTCTGCCCATTCAGATAAACCACCACGGCAGTTCCAGCCACAGGTTATCCATAGCTTGTTCCTCCGTCTTTTTGGCGCGGCCTTTCGTCAGGTGAAAGTATATCGCCGTGCCGATCAGCGGATGTTCCTCGCCATCAGTAAAGCCATAGCGGTACAGCAGGTAAGTCTGCTCCCGTTGGGTCAGCCGTTTCAGGCCATCGTACAGTTCCCGGCGCGATTCCTGCTCCTCCATAATGATCTGCGGCTGCATGGCGTAGGGGTCGGCTATGGCTTCAATGCGCCGCAGTTGTTCCTCTCCCGGCAGAACATCGTCCAGCGAAACACGCTGGTAACAGATACCATCCTTGTCCTCCGTTACCATCCGCTGTTCAAAAGCAGTAAAGGCATCCCGAACCATATCCATCATGGCGTTGCGGATGGCCGGAGCTGCGTAGGTCAGGAACTTCATGCCGCGCGCCGCATCGAACTTCGGCACGGCCTTCCACAACCCCAGATTGCCCGCTTGTTTCAAATCGTCCGTGTCAAGGTTCAGGCCGGACTGTGCCAGATTCATGCTGCGGAAAAGGTCATTTGCCACCTTGCCAATAAAGGACTTGTTGTTATCGATCAGGCTGTCCAGCGCGGCAGCATCGCCTTTCTGTGCCAGCGCACAAAGCCGTTCATTCGTCTGCTTCATGGGCGTTTTCCTGCTCTGCGGCAGACTGCAAGATTCCCAGCAGACCGCTTCGCAGCTGTTCCAGTGCTTCCGGCGTGGCTCCCTCCATGCCCGAAACGCTGTCCAACATTGCATCCGTCAACTGCTCTGCCGTGATCGTTGGGTGCCGCACATCCTGCCCCTTGGTCAATTCGGTGAACATCTTCTCTGCCACTTTCTTGCTCATGGCTTCCTGTTCGGCGTAATGGCTCCCGATGCCCTTTTTGATTTCCTTGACCGCCGCCATGAAGTACATCTCGATATCATCAAGGTCACCTTGGTATACTGGCTTTCTCCGAAGGCTGATGTCCTTTGCGGCTTTGGCTGCTTCCGGGGTCTTGACCTTTGTGCGCAGCAGGGTGCTCAATGTCGTGAACATGGCATTCTGTGCTGCGATACCGGATGCGAAGGTATCATCAAAATACTGCGCTATGCGGTATGTAAGCTCTGCAAAGCGGGCGTTTTCCAACAGCAGGTTGACCACCTCTGCATTGACACGCCCTGTGTAGAGGTTCTTTGCAGCCTCTACGGACAAGCCCAGTTCGACAATGTCGTAATTCTTGCGGTCGGGGATGTTGGTTTCTCCAAGCAAAAAATCCGTAGACACGTTGAACAGCCTTGCGATTTTCAGCACCTGCTCATGGGTCAGGGTTCCTTTCGCACCACTGATAAAACGGCTGATGGTGCTTTTAGAGCAGCCGATTTCCTTGGCAAGCTCCGGTTGGCTGATGTTGTGCTCTTTCATCAAGTCCGCAAGACGGACGTTGGACGGTGCGGGCAGATATTCCTGTGCCATGTGGTCGGCCCTCCTTTTTGAGCTTTTTCCTCATTATAATACGCTCTTCCGTTTTGTTCAATATACGGTTTTCTCTCCGCCCTTGCTGTTGCAGCCCTGCAACCGGTAAGGGCTTTTTTCTTTTTCCGTTGCAGTTTTGCCGCTTTTTTGCTCTTTCTGCAAAATTCCCCGTATATTCAGGCAGGAAACAAAAAACACCAGAGTTCCCACTTTGGGGTCTCTGGTGCAACGCACGAAACAAAGGAGGAATGCCCTTGAACCTGTATCAAACTGTCAAATCCGCCATCACCGTTCGGCAAGTGGGAGAGATGTACGGCATGGAGCCCGACCGCCATGGCATGGTATGCTGTCCGTTCCATTCCGACAGCGACCCCAGCATGAAGCTGAATGACACCTATTATTACTGCTTTGGCTGCGGAGCCAATGGAGATGCCATCGACCTCACCGCCAAGCTGTTCGACCTGAACCCCCGGCAAGCCGCCGAGAAGCTCATCCATGATTTCGGGCTTGACCCGGACAAGCCGCCCGCCAACGCCATCGCCCTGCTGCCGCCCAAGCGTGGCCTGACAGACGAGCAGTGGGCAGACATCGCCTACTGCCTGCGGGTGCTGACCGATTATCTCGACCTGCTGCACGACTGGCGAGAGCATTACAAGCCCGCCAGCCCGGAAGAACCGCTGGACGAGCGGTTCGTGGAAGCCCTCCACACGACCGAGACCATCGAGCACCTGACGGACTGCGTTGCATTTGGGACGCCCCAGCAGAAGGCCGCTGCCGCCGCACAGCTGCTGTCCGGGTCGTACCTGCTGATGCTGGAGGAGCGCACCGACCGCCTTGCTCTGGCAAAGTGCGCCTAATAGTTTATTCACCTGAAGTGGTGGGTCTCACCGTGAGACCCACCACTTCACTTTTCTAAAGGAGAACCACCCTATGAAGAAAAACATTTCCCGCAACCCCTTATGGCCGGACTGGTACAACGGCAAGAAGATCGATGAAGTCCAGTTTGGCCGTGCCTTTCTGGAACAGTGGCCGCTGAAATGCGTCAACGGTACGCTGTACACGCTGGACGGCCCGGTAGAGGACGAAAGCGAGATCAAGCAGCGCATCTTGGAGAACATCGAGGAATATGTCACCTCCGGCCTGTCCAAAAAGGTCACCAACATTCTGGAGACCATCAAACTGCTGGCCTTTTCCGATCCGTTCCCCATCGAACAGGACTGCATCCACCTCCAGAACGGCGTGTACCATCTGCCGGACGGCTCTTTTCAGGAGAGCCGCCTGTTCTGTCAGAACCGCCTGCCTGTGAGATATGACCCCAAAGCCGCCAGCCCTGACCGCTGGATGACCTTTCTGCACGAGCTGCTGGACGATGCTGACATCCCCACCTTGCAGGAATATCTGGGCTACTGCCTCATCCCCAGCACCAAGGGGCAGAAGATGATGCTCATTGTCGGCAAGGGCGGCGAGGGCAAGTCCCGCATCGGGCTGGTACTGAAACGGCTCATGGGAGATGCCGCCAGCAACGGCAGCGTCCAGAAAGTGGAGAACAACCGTTTTGCCCGCGCCGATCTGGAACGCCGCCTGCTCATGATCGACGATGACATGGACATGAACGCCCTGCCCAAGACCAACTATATCAAGACCATCGTGACCGCCGAAGCCAAGCTGGACTTGGAACGCAAGGGTGTCCAGAGTTACCAGCGGGACATTTATGCCCGGTTCCTCTGCTTCGGCAACGGTGCGCTGACCTCGCTGTACGACCATTCGGACGGCTTCTTCCGCCGTCAGCTCATCCTGACCACCAAGGACAAGCCTGCTGACCGCACGGATGACCCTTTCCTTGTGGAGAAGATGTGCGCCGAGTTGGAAGGCATCCTACTCTGGTGTCTGGAAGGGCTGCACCGGCTGGTGCAGAACGATTTCCGCTTCACGGTCAGCGAACGAGCCGCCGCCAACGTGGATACCATCAAACGCAGCAGCAACAATGTCATCGACTTTATGGAGTCCGAGGGCTACTTCCGCTTCAAGGCGGACTACTCCATCAGTTCCAAGGAGTTCTACGACATTTACAAGCAGTGGTGCGAGGACAACGCCTGTCACAGCGTATCTGCCATCCGTTTCAGCGCAGAGCTGCGCCAGAATGACCGCCGCTATAACCTTGAAGCCACCAACAACATCTATCTGCCCGGTGGCCGCAGGGTGCGGGGCTTTGTGGGCATCGAGCCGCTTGTCCACCCCTGTCCGTAAAAAGTGCATTTTTTCACGGAAGAAGTTCGTACAACCTGTACGGTCTGTACTTGTACGCACCTGTACGGTAGATTTTAAGAAAATCAAGCGTTTTATCGCTTGTATTTTGCTTGTCTGTACACCGTACGAACCGTACAGGTTATTGAACTCCGTACGCAATTTTTTCAGATGCGTACGGAGCAATCAAGTTCGCATTGTGCGAACTTGATTGTAACTCTCCCGCAGGAGACGTTCCCCCTCGGAGAGTCCTCGAAGAGCCCACTACACTTTGCAGCCCATAGGGATGAAAGTGTCATAGTGGGTTATTACACTTCCGGGGAAGTGCATCTCCGTCCCCGTCACCTTCCTCTGAACCCCGAAAGGAGGGATGCCCTTTGGCAAGAAATGATGGTATTGACCGCACAAGTGTCCGAAACCTCGCCGTTTCGGATAAGGCCGTTGGTAACACCCAGCAGCACAACGAGCGCGAAAAGGACAGCTATCGAAACCCCGACATTATCCCCCAGCGCACCTCATGGAACGTCCACTTCAAAAAGCCAACCGCCAGCTACACCGACCTATTCGCCCGACTGGAAGCCGCCGGAACCATCTCCACGCGCGGCTTGAAGTCGGATGCCACCCATTATTGCGAGCTTGTCTTTGATGTCAACTCGGCCTATTTTGACAATCACGGTGGCTACGAGTTCGCCAAGCAGTTCTATGCGGATGCCTACAAAGCTGCTGTGCAAATCGTGGGCGGTGAGCAGTATGTCCTCTCTGCCGTCATGCACGCCGATGAGATCAACCGTGCCATGACCGAAGCACTAGGCCGGGAGGTCTACCACTACCATCTTCATGTGGTCTATGTGCCTGTGGTGGAAAAGCAAATCCTCTGGTCGAAACGCTGCAAGGACAAGGCACTGGTCGGTACCGTAAAGGAGACTGTCATGCAGGTCAGCCGGAGTAAGAAGTGGGCATCCAAGCCACTGCTGGACGATGCCGGAAAGCCTATCCTGCAAAAGAACGGCAAGCCAGTCCTGAAGAAGTCGTACAGCATCTTGCAGGACAACTTCTTCAATTTTATGCGCGCTGCCGGGTACACCGATATAGAGCGCGGCGAACGTGGCAGCACCGAAGAACACCTGACCGTCACCCAGTTCAAAGTTCAACGGGAGCAGGAACGGCTGGACAGCCTGACCGCCCAGATTGACCAGAAAGAGCAGCACCTCACCCAAACCAACAAAACCCTCTCCAAGACCGAAAAGGAACTTGCCGCTGTGCAGAAAAAGGCCACGCTCACAAAAGAAGCCCTCATTCATGCGCGTGATCTGGATTATATCGGCAAGCGAACCTTTCTCGGCAACTACTCGCTGACCGAAGAAGAATTTTCCAAACTGAAAAAACAGGCTGACCACGGCTATATGATGGACGTGGAGAACCGCCGCCTGAAAGAAGAACTTTCCACCGCCAAGAAGGAAGCCATTCATTGGAGCAACAAGTACCACGACCTGTGGTACGATGTAAAGCCCTATCTGGATGCTCTCCACCGTGCTCCTGAACTGGTGCGCGGCTTTCTGGAAAAGATTCTTGCCCCCAAGCAGGAGCGCACCATGAATGTGCCGCAGCGAAACCGCAAGCGTGGGCAGGATATGGAACTTTGATTTTCGGAGGATACCATTTGAACAAAAAGAAGAAGTCGAACAAATCCGGCTACCCGGATGAAGCAATCAAGACCCTTGCACGTTGCTTTTATCCCTCCATGGTTGAGTTTTTTAACAGCGAGGAAGGCCAGCGTGAATATGAGGAGTGGCTGAAAGAGCAGGAAGCTCTACAAGCCTTGCCTGTTGCAGCATAAAAACAGCAGGACGCTCCCATTAAAGGGAACGCCCTGCCTTATATAGATGTATCTCACCGAGGTGTGTCCAGTTGGGCACACCTCTTATTTTTTGTCCTTAATCTTCTAGCCCATGGCTCCCGGCTGCATTTTTCAAATATTCCTCTGGGTCGCCATTCAAAATCAAGTCCGCATAGCCCAGCGGGTCATTGTAGATGAGGTAGTCCAGTTCTGACCTCTGCTCCATGGTAACATCCAGAGTATCCTCAACCCCGGTGCAGTCAATGGAAATTTTTCTCCCGTCCCGGAGCAGCAGTTCCACGCAGCCAGTGTCTATATTAAACTTGCAGGCTCTTGCATCGTACTTCATAATCATACCCTCCAAATCTTGTGATTGTCTTACGGTCTATGACAAGGTATCGGGGTTTTGTATCTTCCACGGGAGCCGTCGTTATCGTACCCAAAGAAAACGAAAAATCCGAACCCTTCTCCAATCGGAAATAGGTTCGGATTTCTCTTGTTTGGTGGGCGCGGGTGGATTCGAACCACCGAAGCTGAAAGCAGCAGATTTACAGTCTGTCCCCATTGGCCACTCGGGAACACGCCCATATTCTTTTGTTGTACATCCGTTCGCCGGACGACTTGTTTATTTTAGCATGAGAAAGGGTTTTTGTCAACCACCTTTTTTCACTTTTTTCGGCAATACAAAAAGAACCGGCAGCTTTCGCTTCCGGTCACAGCTTTCCCTGTATGCAAAAGGGGCTGCTGCACAGGATCCTGTGCAGCAGCCCCTCTTTTATCGGTTTCTTATTTCAGCACCGCACCCAGATTTGCACTGGTGACCATGCGGGCGTAGCGGCTCAGCCAGCCGGTCTTGATGTTGGGCTCCGGCGCAACGTACTTTGCCTTGCGCTCGGCCAGCACTGCATCGCTGACCTCCAGCGTGATGGAAGCGTTGGGGATGTCGATGGTGATGGTATCCCCCTCCTCGATCAGGCCGATGGGGCCGCCGGAGGCAGCCTCCGGGCTGACGTGGCCGATGGCGGCACCGCGGGATGCGCCGGAGAAGCGGCCATCGGTGATGAGCGCCACCGTCTTATCCAGCTTCATGCCTGCCAGCGCAGAGGTGGGGTTGAGCATCTCCCGCATACCCGGGCCGCCCTTGGGGCCTTCGTAGCGGATGACCACCACATCGCCCGGGACGATCTTGCCCGCGTAGATGGCGGCAATGGCTTCCTCCTCGCTGTTGAACACCCGCGCCGGGCCGGAATGCTGCTGCATCTCCGGGGCGACAGCGCTGCGCTTGACAACGCAGCCGTCCGGGGCAATGTTGCCCCACAGGATCTGCAGACCGCCGGTCTCAGAGTAGGGGTTCTCGATGGGACGAATGGCCTTTTCGTTCAGGATATGGGCACCCTTGATGTTCTCGCCAAGGGTCTTGCCGGTGACGGTGGGCACATCCAGATCCAGCAGGCCCTTCTTTGCCAGCTCTGCCTGTACCGCCGGGATGCCGCCCGCCGCGTACAGATCCGGCATGTGGGTGGGGCCTGCCGGTGCCAGATGGCACAGGTTGGGGGTCTTGGCGCTGATCTCGTTGAACAGCTTCAGGTCGATGGGCACACCGGCCTCGTAGGCGATGGCCAGCAGATGCAGCACCGTGTTGGTGGAGCAGCCCAGTGCCATATCGCAGGTCAGCGCATTGCGGATGGAGCGCTCGTTGATGATCTGGCGCGCAGTGATGCCCTTGCGCACCATCTCCATCACTGCCATACCGGCGTGCTTTGCCAGCTGCAAACGCTTGGAGTACACAGCCGGGATGGTGCCGTTGCCGGGCAGTGCGATGCCGATGGCTTCGCACAGGCAGTTCATGCTGTTGGCGGTGTACATACCGGAGCAGCTGCCGCAGCTGGGACAGCAGTTGCAGGTGCAGTCCTCCAGCTGCTCGTCGGTGATCATACCGGCCTTATAGGCACCTACGGCCTCGAACATCTTGGAAAGGCTCACTTCCTCGCCGCCGTAAGTACCGGCCAGCATGGGGCCACCGGAGCAGACCACAGCGGGCACATCCATGCGCACCGCTGCCATCACCATGCCGGGCACGATCTTATCGCAGTTGGGCACCAGCACAAGGCCGTCCAGCTGGTGTGCCATCAGCATGGTCTCCACGCTGTCGCAGATCAGTTCGCGGGAGGCCAGAGAGTACTTCATGCCCACATGACCCATGGCAATGCCGTCACATACACCGATAGCGGGGATCAGGATGGGGGTACCACCGGCCATCTGCACACCGGCCTTGACGGCATCGGCAATCTTATCCAGATTCATGTGTCCGGGCACGATCTCGCTGTGGGCGCTCACCACGCCGATGAGGGGGCGCTCCAGTTCCTCCGGGGTGTAGCCCAGCGCATAAAACAGGCTGCGGTTGGGCGCGCGCTCCGAGCCCTTGGTCACGTTGTCACTTCTCATGGTTTGTTCCTCTTTTCCTTATAACAAAAGACCCCCTCCCAAAGGAGGGAGCCTTTCTTAGTTTTAAAAGCAGCTTTTGGCTGAACTCCTTCCGTCATCGCTTGCGCGATGCCACCTCCCTCACGGAGGGAGGCTTCACGCTGCGGTCAGACAAAAGGCTCCCTCTTTGAGGAGGCTGTCGCCGCAGGCGACTGGGGGAGTTCATTACTTCTTCAGCCAGCTCATCATGCCGCGCAGCTCGGCACCCACCTTCTCGATGGGCAGCTCAGCCTCCATACGGCGCTTGGCAAGGAAGTGCACCTTGCGGCCGCCCTTGGGGCTCATCTCGGTCAGGAACTCGGAAGCAAAGGTGCCGTCCTGGATCTCGGTCAGAACCTTCTTCATCTCCTTGCGGGTCTCCTCGGTGATCAGGCGCTTGCCGGTGCGGTAGTCGCCGTACTCGGCAGTGTTGGAGATGGAGTAACGCATCTTGGAGAAGCCACCCTCGTTGATCAGGTCAACGATCAGCTTCATCTCATGGCAGGTCTCAAAGTAGGCCATCTCGGGCTCGTAGCCAGCCTCCACCAGCGTATCGAAGCCGGCGTGGATCAGCTCGGAAACACCGCCGCACAGCACGGCCTGCTCGCCGAACAGATCGGTCTCGGTCTCCTCCTTGAAGGTGGTCTGCAGGATACCTGCACGGCCTGCGCCGATGCCGGAAGCATAAGCCAGAGCAATGTCCTTGGCCTTACCGGTGTAGTCCTGCTCCACGCAGATCAGAGAGGGGCAGCCCTCGCCCTCGGTGTACAGGCGGCGCACGATGTGGCCGGGGCCCTTGGGAGCGATCATGATGACGTCCACGTTCTTGGGAGCGGTGATGGTCTTGAAGTGGATGTTGAAGCCGTGTGCAAAGGCCAGTGCCTTGCCCTCGGTCATGTAGGGAGCCACCTGCGTGTTGTAGATATCGGCGCACAGCTCGTCGGGCACCAGCATCATGACAACGTCACCGGCCTTGGCAGCCTCTTCCACTTCCATCACCTTGAAGTTTTCGTGGGTGGCAGCGAACTCAGAAGCCTTTGCCCAGTGGGCAGAACCCTTGCGCAGACCCACCACAACGTTGACGCCGCTCTCGGCCAGATTCTCAGAGTGTGCATGACCCTGGCTGCCGAAGCCGATGACAGCGACGGTCTTGCCGTCCAGCACGCCGAGGTTGCAGTCGGAATCGTAGTATTTCTTGATAGCCATAATCGTTAGTCTCCTTTTACCTTTTCTGGTTGGTTTATCTTCCGGTCTTGTATGCTCTGTTCTATCTTTCGCTCACCCTGAGCGGAAAAGCAATGTGACTTATGCCCGTCTTGCGCCCGGCGGGGGCAGCTGGACGGAGCGCACCTCCTGCGGCGGCTTCTGGATATGCTGGTGCATCCCGCCGCGCTCCAGTGCAGTAACGCCGGTGCGGCACTGCTCAAGGATGTTGTAACCCTCGAACATTTTCAAAAATGCGTCCAGCTTGTCCGGCCGGCCGATGAGTTCAAACACCATGCTGTCCGGGGAAAGATCAATGATCTTTGCTTTGTAGATGCAGGCGATCTCCCGCAGCTCCGTGCGGTTGTGCACGTCCGATTCCACCTTGAGCAGCAGCAGCTCCCGCTCCAGCGCTTTTTCGCTGTCCAGCACGAACACCTGCCGGGTGACTTCCAGCCGCTCGGTCTGCAATACCAGCTGCTGCAAGGCCTTTTCATCGCTGGTAATGGTCACTGTGATGCGGCTGACTGCCGGGTCGTTGGTGGCGGACACCGTAAGACTGTCGATGTTGAAGCCGCGGCGGCAGAACAGGCTGGACACCCGGGCCAGAACGCCGCTCTGGTTGTCCACCAGCAGGCTGATGACCCTGCGCTGATCAGATTCCATGATGCTGTGTCCTCCTTATTCCATGATGATGTCGTTGATATCGCCGCCGCCGGGGATCATAGGCAGCACCTTTTCGTCTTTGTCGATAATGCACTCGATCCAGGTGGGGCCTTTCTGCTGCAAGGCATCTGCAAAGGCTTCCTGAAACTCCGGCAGATTGGTGCAGCGGTAGCCCTTCAGGCCAAAGCCGTCTGCCAGCTTGACAAAATCGGTCTTGCGGTGGGGGTCGGTCTGGCTGTAACGCTTGCCGTAAAAGCTGGTCTGCCACTGGCGCACCATGCCCAGCACCGAGTTGTTGAAGATGACCGTGATGATGGGCAGCTCGTAGCTGACGGCGGTGCAGGCTTCGTTCAGGTTCATGTGGAAGGAGGCGTCGCCGGTAAACATCACCACACGCTGCTGGCGTCCCAGTGCCATCTGGGCACCAATGGCGGCACCGTAGCCAAAGCCCATGGTGCCAAGGCCGCCACTGGTGATAAAGCCGCGGCTCTTGGTGTGGCGCAGGTACTGCGCCGCCCACATCTGGTGCTGACCCACATCGGTAACATACACGGCGTCGGGGCCGCACTGGTTGCACACCTCGCCGATGACCTGATGGGGCATCAGCCGGGTGGGGTCGGACACGGGATGGTAATCCTGTGCCTGCCAGCTCTGGATCATCGTCATCCAGTCCGGGTGCTTGGCGGGCTTGATCTGGGGCAGCATGGCGTTCAGCACATAGGCTGCATCGCCCACGATGGAAAGATCCACGTCCACGTTCTTGCCCAGCTCGCTGGCATCAATATCGATTTGGATGATGGTGGCGTTTTTGGCAAAGGTCTTGGGGTTCAGCGCCACGCGGTCGGAAAAGCGGGTTCCCACCGCGATGAGCACATCGCACTCTGCCACTGCCCGGTTGGAGGTATAGCAGCCGTGCATACCCAGCATGCCCAGATTCATCGGGTCGCCGTAGGGCACAACGCCTGCCGCCATCAGGGTGTAGGTAGCAGGGATCTCCGCCTTGTGCAGCAGATCCCGCAACGGCTGGCAGCTGGCTGCGCTGCGCACGCCGCCGCCAAAGTATACCAGCGGACGCTGTGCGGCGTTGATGAGGTCTGCCGCCCAGTGCACCTGCTCCTCATTATAGGTAGTCACGGTGCGGATAGGCTCCGGCTGCTTGGGGGTGAACTCGCACACTGCTGCGGTCACGTCCTTGGGGATATCCACCAGCACCGGGCCTTTGCGGCCGCTCTGTGCAATGCGGAAAGCTGCCCGCATGGTGTCAGCCAAGTCCTCTACCCGGCGCACCGTGAAATTATGCTTTGTGATGGGCACTGTGATGCCCTCGATGTACGCTTCCTGAAAGCCGTCCTTGCCAATGCTGCTGGTGGGCACATTGCCGGTAAAGGCCACCATGGGCACCGAGTCCATATAGGCGGTGGCAATGCCGGTGACCAGATTGGTGGCACCCGGGCCGCTGGTGGCCAGCACCACGCCGGTGCGGCCGGTGGCGCGGGCGTAGCCGTCCGCCGCATGGGCTGCGCCCTGCTCGTGGGCGGTAAGCACATGAGTGATGCGGTCGGCATTTTTATACAGCTCATCGTAAAGGTTCAGCACAGCGCCGCCGGGGTAGCCAAAAAGAGTGTCCACTCCCTGCTCGCACAGAACCTCTACAAAGATCTGAGAACCATTCAACTGCATGGTGTTGCTCCTATTCCTGTTCCACTTCTTATCCATTCCCTCAGGGAGAGCTTCCGAAAAAGAAAAAGCCCTTGTCCCCTGCTTTCTTCAAGAGACAAAGACCTTGTAACATCAAGCTCTCTGCGGTACCACTCTCGTTGGCGTGCTGTGCACACCCTCTCACGGGCTTCCAACAAAGCCCTGCACGGTAACGGCTGCAACCGGCGCTGCTTACAAGGGTTTTGCACCCGTTGGGCAGGCTGCTCCGGGATGATTTTCCGCACGAAACGCTGACTGCCTTGCACCAGACGGCAGCTCTCTGAACAGTGGGGATCGTGTGGTACTTTTTCCCATCTGCGCATTTGTTGATGTAAATTATACTATAAACCGGGCTTTTGTCAATCGACAATTTGTAACCTGAATCACCCGAAAGATGAAGCATTTTTAACACCCCTTGCATCCAAGCCTGAACCGCTGTATACTTTTGATATCCGCGTACCTGCGTTTTGTAGGGTATGTGCTAATGGAGAGGAAAAGGGATCGACCGATGAAACTGAGAGAATGGAATGCCCATCTGCATGGGCTTGTTGTGTTCCGCGCCCTGCTGAACGACCCTGTTGTGGCAAGGCTTTTAGACCTGACCGACCGCATGGAGGCGGGCTGCTCCTCCTACGGCCCGGTGTGCGATGCCGTAGCAGCCTTTGAGGCTGCGCTGTTCGAGTACACCACCAGCTGGAGCAGCTACCTGAGCAATGCCGTGCTGGAGACCGAGACCATCTGCGTGCGGCAGGCCGCTGCCGGGCAGCTGGATGCACTGCTGCAAAGCGCCTTGGACAGCGAACTGCAGTTTTTGCAGCAGCTGTGCGGGCTGACGCTGGACGATCTGTTCCAGACCGCCTACTCGGAGCAGGCGCAGCGGCCGGAACTGGCTTTCCTACCCCGGTGGCAGACCTGTGAGCTCGACCTTGCCGCCGCCTACGCCCAGCGCATGAGCGAGGTGGGCAAAAAGGGCTACGGTATGTTTGCAAAGCACCATGTATTCACGGTGGAAAACGGCCAGCTTGTGCCGGTAAAGTACCCCGATCCGCAGCGCCTTTCCGAGCTGCCCGGCTACGAGAAGGAACGGGAAAAGGTGATTGCCAACACAAAGGCGCTGCTGGCCGGGATGCCCGCCAACAATGTGCTGCTGTACGGCGACGCCGGTACCGGCAAATCCAGCGCGGTAAAGGCCATTGCCAACGAGTTTGCGCCCGAGGGACTGCGACTGGTAGAAGTAAAAAAGAACCAGCTGTACCAGATCCCCGACCTGATGGACAAGCTGGCGGCAAACCCGCTCAAGTTCATCCTGTTCATCGACGACCTGAGCTTTACCGCCAACGACGACAACTTTGCCGCCCTGAAGGCTATTCTGGAGGGCAGCGTAGGCGGACGCGCCCAGAACATTGCGGTGTATGCCACCTCCAACCGCCGCCACCTCATCAAGGAGACCCTCTCGGACCGCACCGGCGACGACATCCATGAAGCCGACACCCGGCAGGAGCTGATGAGCCTTTCCGCCCGGTTCGGCCTTACGGTCACCTTCCAGCGGCCGGAAAAGGCACGGTTCGAAACCATTCTGGAAGAACTGGCAAAGCAGCACAACATCCAGATGCCCACCGAGCAGCTGCTGCTCAAGGCCGAGGCCTTCGCTCTGCGTGCCGGCGGCCGCAGCCCCCGGGTGGCCAAGCAGTTCATCGAGCAATGCGAGGCCGGGGTGCAGAAGTAAATGCACCAGTTTTAAACGTTATCAAAAAACGGGACACCAAAGCATCCGCAGATGCTCCGGTGTCCCGCTTTTCTTGTCTTATTTTTCGCTCAGTCCCGCACAGCGATGCACTCGATCTCCAGCTTTGCACCCTTGGGGATGGCTGCCACCTGCACGCAGCTGCGGGCGGGGAACGGCTCGGCAAAGGCCTTGGCGTACTCTGCGTTCACTGCGGCAAAATCGTTGATGTCAGCCAGAAAGATCACCGTCTTGACCACGTTGTTCATGGAAAGCCCCGCCTCGGCCAGAATCGCCTTCAGGTTGGCAAGGCTCTGGGCAGCCTGCTGCTCCACGGTATCGGCCATGGTGCCGGTGGCGGGGTCTACCGGGATCTGCCCGGACACAAACACCATATTGCCCAGATCCAGTGCCTGACTGTAAGGGCCGATGGCAGCAGGTGCGTTGGTAGTAGATACGACTTTCATAGTAGCAGTTCTCCTTTGTTATAAAATCACAATTTAGAATGGCCTCCGCTTCGCTCTGGCCATAAATAACGGAATCATTCTTTTTTATTTTGCGTTTGTCGTGCCCTGCGGGGCACGACAAACGCATTTTTCACCGAAGGGGTCGGCACATGAAGCGGCATCTCAATCGCTGCCGTTTCGACCATGGCCTTTCTCGTGAAAAGGCAATCCAGAAAAGCCCGCAGGCTTTTCTGGATTGCAAATATAAAAATAAAATTTCCGCTGAATATAGCCAGAGCGAACGCGTCGGCTATTCCAAATCGTCCAATTATCTCTATTATACTCTTTCGCTGACCAGCTGGAAGCCGGCCTTGGTCAGCTCAGTACGGATCTGCTCGATCTGAGCGGCATCGCGGGTCTCCAACGTCAGCTTGAGGAAGCAGCTGGAGATGGGCATATTGGGGTCGGAGCCGTCATGCTGCACTGACACCACATTGCTGCCGCAGCGGGATACCACCTCGGCCACCTTTTTCAGCTGGCCGGGCTTGTCCTCCAGCGCGATGGTCAGGTTTGCCTTGCGGCCGCTCATGACAAGACCGCGGGTGATGACGCGGTTCAGGATGTTCACATCAATGTTGCCGCCGGAGATGACGCAGGCCACCTTTTTGCCCTCCACCGGCAGCTTGTGGAACAGCACCGCCGCCACCGGCACAGCGCCTGCACCCTCGGCCACCAGCTTCTGGTTCTCCATCAGGGAGAGGATGGCCGCTGCCGTCTCGTCCTCGGTCACGGTAACGATATCGTCCACATACTGCTCGCACAGCTGATAGGTCAGCTCGCCCGGGGTCTTGACCTGAATGCCGTCCGCAAAGGTGGAAGCAGCTTTCAGGGTCTGGTACTTGTGCTCGTGCAGGCTGCGGTACATACTGGGGGCACCCTCGGCCTGTACGCCGTACACCTTGACCTCCGGCCGCAGGGTCTTGATGGCAAAGGCGATGCCGGAGATCAGTCCGCCGCCGCCCACCGGCACCACCACAGCGTCCACATCCGGCAGCTGGTCGAGAATTTCCAGACCAATCGTGCCCTGCCCGGCGATGACCTGCTCGTCATCATAGGGGTGGATAAAGGTCATGTCGTACTCCTTTTGCAGCTGCACGGCCTTGTCGTGGGCTTCGTCGTAGGTGCCGGGCACAAGGCAGACCTCTGCGCCCAGATTTTTGGTGTTCTCCACCTTCATCAGGGGTGCGCCGTCCGGCATACAGACGATGCTGCGGATGCCGCGCCGGGTAGCCGCCAGCGCCACGCCCTGCGCATGGTTGCCCGCAGAGCAGGCAATGACGCCCTTGGCGCTCTCCTCCTCGGAAAGCTGGCTGATCTTATAGTAAGCGCCCCGCACCTTAAAGCTGCCGGTGGCCTGCAGGTTCTCGGTCTTAAGGTACAGCTGGCAGTCCTTGGACAGCTTGGGGGCTTCGATGAGGTCGGTCTTGCGGGCAACATCCTTCAGCACAAAGGCGGCGTGGTAGATCTTATCCAGAGTCAGCATGACAGATACTTCCTTTATTTTTTCGTGATGTCATCCAGTATAAGTTACAAAAATTGTTTTGTCAAATGAATTTCATTCACGATAAACGGCATAAAAAAGAGAAAGGCAAGGGGCGAACCCTCTCAGGCGCTCCCGCGCCAGCTCCCCCGAAGGGGGAGCCAAGCCGTAAAGTCCATTGCTAAAGTATTAGGTACAATAAGCAAATGCCCGGGCGCGCCAAAGGCTCCCGCGCCAGCGGGAGTTGGCAAAGCTGTCAGGCTTTGACTGAGAGAGTTTCTTCCCGTGAAAAAGGGGTTCTGAAAAGCCCGCCGGCTTTTCAGAACCCCAAAATTTCAAATAATTTTTCCGCTGAATATGCGCAAAGCAAACGCGGCGCGCATTCCAAATCCTCTATTACCGCCCACGGCCACCGCCGCCGCCGTGGCTGGAACCACCGCCCATGCCACCGAAGCCGCC